>LNFM01001638.1_pt1 | contig 86949 bp, 80 predicted proteins | sample 596031 | NCBI WGS metagenome assembly LNFM01 (sample SAMN04254537, study PRJNA301005) | activated carbon metagenome | isolation source: dual media filters at the Ann Arbor, Michigan drinking water treatment plant | place: USA: Ann Arbor | reverse complement strand
ATCGGAACGCTACTCGACACCTTCCCGCCACACGAATGCGCAAGCTACCTCCGAAACAGCGGATACGCCTCAATCTAATCAGGACAGACTCTAGCGGAGCGGTTTGCCGCTATCCTTCCATTTGTCCAGGATCGTTGAGTCCGGGAGCGGATCGGCAATCGGGCGGCTGAAGCTGCTGCCGGCGATCGGCAGGCTGCTCTGCGCATAAGCAGGCTGAATGGCCGATGCAGCGGTCCGCGGCCTGGCGATCGCCACTGCTGCCGCCGCGTCGGTGCGTGCAACCTGCGCAACCGGGGCGCCCGGCGCAATCGCGCGCGGATGCGGGCCGGGCAGCGGCTCCCCGCCCAGATAGGCCTGGCGGAACGCGCCGGGCGTGCCCCAATATCCCTGCCAGCGATGAAAGAAATGCGCGCCAATCGCCGCCGTCATCACCAGCTGCCGGTTCCATGACGGCGTGACGGCATAGGTATGATAATGCGTCGCCGTGCCGACATCGCGCTCAACCGCACCGGCCAGCATTACAGCTGCCACCCGCATCGCCCGTAGCCAGCTCGCCCGCGCGGGCACCCGCGCCATTGATCCGTCGCACGCATAGCTGAACTGGCAGCCGGTTGTCCGTTCCGATCCCTGATAGATCACGCCGCACACCGTGGCGGGGAAGGCGGGGTGGCGCACTCGGTTGAGGATCACCTGTGCCACTGCGCGCTGGCCGGCATCGGGCTCGTTGCCGGCCTCATAATAGATCGCAGCGGTCAGGCATTGCAAAGCCCGGTCACGATCGGTCGCACTGGCATGGCGCAGTGAAAACGGCGCGGCCGCGTGAATCGTCCCATCGGCAATCGTCGCCAGCGCATCGGCGGGGATCGGCAGATCGGGCAGCGCCGCGGTGCCGGTTACCCCCGCGGCGGGGGCAGCATCACTGTCGGCAGCATAAAGCAGCGCGGCACCGGGGAAATGATCCTCAGCCTCATAGCCGGTCGCGCGCGCCGCCGCCTGCATGGGCGCCGATTGGCTGGCGATAATCGCGCGGATTGCGGCTTGCGCGGAATAGCCAAGACACACGATCGCAAACAGCGCGGCGGCGCTTGCTCCCCGTATCTGCCTGCCCGAAAACCGCCGCCAATCCACGCCCCAAAGCCTCTCGCCAATCCACCCAACCAACCGCGTCGGGCGCCCAGCGCCATAGCCCGGTTTTGCCCGGTCCGCGCGCGCTGATTTTGCCGTGTCCCGGGGCGAAACACTTGATGGTTAACGTAATTATTGGTTCATTTCAGCGTTGGCGATTCCAGTTTTAGCGCGCTGGCCGGGATCAGCTCCAGTGCCGGATAGGTCTTGCGCAGATCGTCGATGAACAGCTTTGACTCGCCCACCACGACGATGCTCGCCGCCGCTGGATCGAGCAGCTTGGCCGCCGCGGCCCGCACCGCCGCTGGATCAACGCCTTCAATCCGCCCGGCATAGTCCTTCAGCTCACTGAGCGGCACATCATCGATCACATAGCCGCCGATCAGGCCGGCAATCCCGCCGGTGGTTTCCGCCGATCGACCAAAGCCGCCAATCAGCACCGCCTTGCGCGTATCGAGTTCGGCGGCGGGGGCGGTTTCGGTGCCTAGCCGCTTCATTTCGGCGACGATTATCGACACGACTTCGGCTGCCGACGGGTTCTTGGTCTGGGTGCTGGCGCTGATCGGCCCCGGTTGACGGCGCGCCGCAACCGAGCTGCCCGCGCCATAAGCAAGGCCGCGTTTGATGCGGATTTCCTGGTTCAGCCGTGACGAGAAACCAACCCCCAATGTCGCATTGGCGACAGCGGCGGGGTAATAGCTGGCGTCGTTGCGGGCGATGCCGGGCCGCGCCACCACCACCCCGGCCTGACCGGCGCCGGGAAAATCGACGACAATCACGCGCGGTGCCGGATAGCTCGCGGCGACCGGCGCTGTTGGCGCGGCGGCGGTGGTGGGGACGGGGGCGGGCGCCTTCCACGCCGCGAAATTGCTGCTCGCCAGCGCCTGCGCCTGCGCCACGGTGATGTCGCCAACCAGCACCAGCGCAGCATGATCGGGCCGCCAGCTCGCTGCATAGCTGTTGACGATATCGCTGCGGCTGATCGCCTTCAGCGCGTCGGGCGTGCCCGCCAGCACATGGCCATAGCCGCTGCCGCCGAATACCGCGCGCGCCGCCACAAACCCCGCAAGCCTGGCCGGGTTTTTCAGCTCAACGCCAATGCCGTCAATCGCCTGGGTGCGGGCGCGATCAATCTCCTCCTGCGCAAAGGCGGGGTGCATCGCGACATCGGCAAGGATTGCCAGCGCGGGTGCCGCCTGATCCGATTTCACCCCAATCTCAAGCGAGGCACCGTCCCAATCATTGGCGCTGCTGATCGACCCGCCGAGCGATTCAATCTCGCGCGCGATCTGGGTCGCGGATCGGGTGGTGGTGCCCTTAGTCAGCAAATCGGTCGCCAGGTTATTCAGCCCGGCGAGCGTCGCCGGATCCGCCGCGCCGCCACCCGGCGTGACGACCAGCGTCGCGGCGATCAACGGCAGATCATGTTTTTCGACGACGATCACACGCAAGCCATTGGCCAGCCGCGTCTCGATCGGCGTTGGCAGGGCGGCGGTCACCGGCGCGGCGGGCGGCGGCGGCAATACCCGTTCCGCAGCAGGGGCCGGAGTCACAATTTTGATGTCGGTCGGTGCAGTCAGCGCGGCAACCTGCACCGTTGGCGCAACGCTGATCGGATCGCTTTTCGGCCCACCGGGCGTGGCAGGCAGATAGCGCAGCGTGGCCGCGCGATTGTCGGTCAGGTATCGGCGGGCGACGCGCTGAATATCCGCAGCGGTCACAGCGGCCAGATCGGCGAGCTGGCGATCAGCGACCTTGGCATCGCCATCAATGATCACCGCACTGGCAATCGTCGATGCCTTGCCATCGGCGGTTTCGCGCTGGCGCAGCACCCCGGTGATGATCTGGTTCTTGGCCTCGTTCAGCTCGGCGTCGCTCACCAACTGGTCGCGGACGCGGGCGATTTCGGCCTTCAGCGCGGCTTCACCCGCTTCTGCGGATTTGCCCCCGGCCAGAATCGCATAGACTGCAAAGGCACCGGTCGCTTGCTTTGAATCGAGGAAGGTGCCCGCCGATTGCGCAATCTGGTCACGATAGACCAGCGATTCATAAAGCCGCGAGCTTTCGCCCGCTGACAGGATCGCGTTCAGTACGCCAAGCGGCGCGGAATCCGGGCTACGATCGGCCGGGATCTGATAGCTGATCAGCACCGCGGGCAGCGGCGTATTGTCCTCATAAACCGTGCGGCTGATCGCGGTCTGGCGCTCGGGTTCGGTCACGGTCACGCGCGGGATCGCCCGATCGGGCTTTTTGATGCCGGCGAAGTAACGATCAATCCAGCCGTCGAGCTCAGCGGGATCGAAATTGCCCGCCACCACCAGCACGGCATTGTCGGGCCGGTAATAAGTGGCGTGAAAGGCGCGGACATCGTCAATCGACGCGGCCTCCAGCTCCTCGATGCTGCCAATGCCGGGCCGGGCATAGGGGTGGGTGGTGTACGAAATCTCGGGGAAATAGAGCGAGAACAGCTTGCCATAGGGCTGCGCCAGCACGCGGAGCCGCAGCTCTTCCTTCACGACATCGCGTTCGGACGCAAAGCTGGTCGGCTCGACAACCAACGACGCCATCCGGTCTGCTTCGGCAAACAACAGGCGTTGCAGGTGGTTGGCCGGCACCGTCTGATAATAATTGGTATAATCGTCATTGGTCGATGCGTTGTTGAACCCGCCGACATCCTCGGTCAGCCGGTCAAACTGTTCGGGCACCAGATTGCGCGTCGCCTTGAACATCAGATGTTCAAACATATGCGCAAAGCCCGACCGCCCCTTGGGATCGTCCTTCGATCCGACATTATACCAGACCTGGACCGAAACCGTTGCCGTGCCCGTGTCGCGGATGGCAAACACCCGCAGGCCATTGGCGAGCGTACGCTCAGTATAGGCGATGGGCTTAACCGCGCTGGTCGATGCCGGGGCGGCCTTGGCCGGTTGCTTTGCACTGGCGGCGGCAGCGGGCAGGGCGGCAACACCGATCAACAGGGCGAGGCGGAAAAGGCGCATATCGGCTGGACTCCGGATGGAATGATCTGGGCCGAGACTGACCCCGGTGTGTTAACGATGTCAATCGCCATCAACCCTTCTCCCATCGGGAGGGGGGACTTGATGTCAGCCTTTAGGTGAAGCCCGGGCAGGCAGCTTTCGGAACAGAAGCCGACTATAGTGACCGATCGCCTCTATGGCTCTGGCTCGCAGGCAGCAGCGTTAAAGAGGAAGTTGCGTCGCCCGTCTAAAATCTGCGGCGTATTTTCCCGCCACCATGCGGCGGCGCTGGGATTTCGTTCGGCCAGCTTTTCTACCGCATTCTTGGCGTTCACCGCATAGCCCGTTATCCTGAAGCTCTTTCCAGAGAGAAGCGCCCAAAGTTGGGGAAGCCAGCCGTGTGGACCAGTAAGCACACCCAAAGCGCGCCAATTGCGCTCGCGCTTCAGGGCCAATGGCAACGACAATCCTATCCATTCGTCCCTTACCCATTCAGGAGCCTCGCCAATGGGTCGTCGCACAATCTTGATGTTCATGGGGCTAGGCTGTCACGGCAACCGCACGTCCGCAATCGGGAAACGCAGCGGCAACCGGGAATGGCGAGGATTGGGGCGCTCAAAGACGAGGCGCGTTATCCCATCTGTGTCAGCACAAAGGTAGCTTAAGACGGTGCGTCTGTCCGTCTTCAAGCATGGAGCCATCGTGCCCAAGTTCGGCAATGACCCCAGCCGGCAGGGTCAGCGTTGCATCGATCGCGCCGTCGACCAAGGCTATTGTTGCTGATACGCGCCCCTTTACTGTTTCGATTGCGCCTGATGCCTCCTTCAAACCTGCCATTTGCGGGTCGAAGCGCATGCGCGCGAATCCGGGCGCTAGCGGCTTGATGCCCAGAACTTGAGCGACAAGGTGATAGGTCGGCGAAGCAGAAAAGCCGTGGCACAGGCTCGCTGTGGGGCCAAAGCTCTCCCACAACGTCGTTGCGCCAGCAGCCAGCATTGGACCATAACGCGCTCGCATCAGCGCCACAGCCAGGTCGGCGCGCTTGGCCACGCCAAGTGCCGAATACACGAAGTGACTATAGAAGGTGTTGGCAAGGACTACCCCCTCTTCAAGATCGAGCGTTTCGCCTACAGGAACGATCGGCGGCGCTGCGGTGAATGTCAGCCGCTTAGGATCGGTAATGCGCGCGATCATGCATTCCCAACGGTCGCGCGGCGCACCGCCCCACAGGATCATGGCTGCGTTAGCATGCTGGCTGACGCGCCGATCCTGGACACCGGTAATAGGGTCGACACAGTCCACATATACGCCCCGGCGCTCGTCCCAATGGCGCGCGTCAAGCGCTGCGGCGATCTCGCCGACCGCCGCACGGTACGTGCCCGCCGCGCGTCGGTTTTCCAGCGCCTCGGCAAGTTCCGCCGCAGCTGACAGTGCCCCCGCGAGCTGGGCATTGAGCGTTGCCGCCTCGCCCTTCCTGCCGACCGCCGCCCAGTCCATGAAATGCCAATAGGGCAGATCGGCGACAAGACCGTGCGACGTACGGAGCGTTTCGAACCAGGCGAGCGCGCGCTGGATCGCGGGAAAAATCACCTCGATCGTCGCAAGGTCGCCGGTGTAGCGGTAATAGTCACCCGCCGTCAGGACCCATTGCAGCGTCCAGTCCGGGATCAGCAGCCCGTTGACCTTGTGATCGCCCGGCGCAAACATTTGGGTGAGCCCGTCCGGCCGTTGCGAGTCTGCCACGTCGCGCAAGTATTTTGCCGTCAGAGCGTTCGCGCTTGGACCAAACGCCGCTTGCCCGGCAATATGTTCGACGGTGACATCGCCCAGCCACTGCCTTTGTTCGCGGCTCGGGCAGTCTTCCCATCCATCGTGCATGCACAGCTTCAGCGTATCGCGTCCGAGCGACCAAAGCCTGTTGAGAAAGGCATCCTCGCAAGAGAACGCCCCAGCGTCCTGCACCGGGTAATGGGTATGGACGCATCCGAGATCGACGATGTCAATTCCGTTCGGTGCGTTGCGGACGGTGACTTGCATCCAGCGCGTGGCCGACCACTCGAACCGTTCGAATCGCTGCCGTCCTGGACGCGCGATATAGCGTGCGATGTGCGCGTCATGCCCCAGCATGGGCGTCGGGACGATACGCGGCTGGTCGGCTTGTTGACCGTCATGTTCTCCCGGCAATCGCTCAGCGACGGCGATATCGATCTCCTCACCTCCTCGGGCATCGATCTCAATGAAGGGATAGCCGGTCAAGAGGGTCTCAAATTCGAGGAGTATCGTGACGCCTTGGGCATCAAGGGTCTCGATGCGCGCTGGAAGAGCCCCGCCCATGTCGATCAAGGGGATCGCCTCGATGAATGGCTCTTCATACAGCTGGCGGTGGACGGGCAAGTCGGCCTTTACCGCAACCGCGCCCAGATACGCACAGGCTTCGGGCCGCCTTACTTCTTCATGTAGCGCTGGCAGCGGATTGGGCAACAGGATCGGAAAGGGAGTGGTATCAATGCCGCCGAAGAACTGGTCGGGGCCACCACCGTCAACGTGGAGCGCGCGCGCATCCAGCCACGCGCTATCGTCGAAATTTTCGTCATGCCAATTCTTCGGCAGCTTGCGGGCATCTAAACATTCGATGAAGCCAAGGCTCGCGTTCATCCGTTCGGTCTTGTTGTCCCAAGCATCGCTTTCGATGACCTTCCAGCCCGCACCGGTGCGGATCGCGCCATCGAGCCACAGCCCGCCATGACCGAAAGTCGGATGCCACATCCCCTTGACCGCTTCGTGCGAGGCTGTGTCCACGCCCAGCATATGGACGATGGCGGTGGCCATGTTATTGCCTTCGCGCAGAACGGCGGCGAGATCATAGCAATCATATTTTTGTGCCATCGCACTCGAACGCACCGGCCCACGACCGACGCGTAAGCCGTTGATGAAGAATTGATATCGTCCGTCACAGGTGATCCGCACGCTGGTTTCGTTCCCAGAAGGAACGAAGCGGTAGCGAAACAGGAACCAGCGATTGACGCCATCGTCGCGCGGCGGCATCCCACGCATGGTCGCAATGAAGCCGGCCCGATCTACATCTTGCTTCGGCGTCCAAATGAAAGGCGGGCGGTTCATTCAAATAGTCCGGATGCCAGGGGAATAGGCTGCATAGGCAGCATAGTGTCCCTTTTGTAGTATTCCACCGCATAACCAAGGTCGATTTAAGATCGCGCGACCTGAATGAAAGGCAGGACTTAAAGATACCGTTCAAGGATTGGGACGACCGGCTTTGGGGCGGGTCGCTGCAGCCGGAATCGGGCGGTGAACGTCCGCTTCCAGGGGTTTAGAAGATACTTTTGTTCGGTCGAAAGTCGGCGATTCCAGCCACCCCCCGACCCCCGCCAGCCAGCCCCCATCAAGCCCAACCCTATTTGTGGTCCTTGCGCGATCGGTTCGCATAAAGCAGCGCGGCGGCCAGTGCGGCAGAGCCAATGCCAATGCCGATGCCGATCGGCACCAGTGGCCAGCTGCCTTCCTTGGTCTGTTGCTTTTTTTCCAGCTCGGTCTGGTCCCCGGCTTCGCGGACGCGTTTGGCGGCGCGGGCGGCGGCCTCGATCTCGTTCATATCGGCCATGTCACTCTCCTCTACGCGCCGGTTCATCCGCCGGCATATCGCCTTCTAAAATCGTCTGCGAAACGGGTCAGTCGCTGTTCGCTAATGGCATCCCGCAAATCGCTCATCAACCGTTGATAAAAGCATAAATTATGTTCGGTCATCAACATAGCGCCCAAAATCTCTGCCGATCGCACCAGATGATGCAGATAGGCACGGCTCCACCCTGTGCACACCGGGCAAGCGCAACTCGGGTCGAGTGGCCCCAGATCCTCGGCGAACTTCGCATTGCGGATGTTGATCGGCCCGGCACGGGTAAAGGCCTGGCCAGTGCGGCCCGACCGGGTCGGCAGCACGCAATCGAACATGTCGATGCCGCGTTCGACCGCCCCGACAATATCGTCGGGTTTGCCCACCCCCATCAGATAGCGCGGCTTGTCCGCTGGCAATTGCCCGGGCGCGAAATCGAGACAGCCAAACATCGCCGCCTGGCCTTCGCCCACCGCCAGCCCGCCCACCGCATAGCCATCAAAGCCAATCTCGATCAGCGCGTCGGCGCTGGACTTGCGCAGCGCCTCGTCGAGCGCACCCTGCTGGATGCCGAAAATCGCCGCCGCTTCAGCATGCGCCCCGCCACCGTCAAACGCCGCGCGTGATCTTTTCGCCCAGCGCATCGATCGCGCCATCGCCGCCTGCTGCACCTCGGGCGTTGACGTGGTCGGCACCAGCTCGTCAAACGCCATCACAATGTCTGATCCCAGCAAGCGCTGGATTTCGATCGATCGTTCGGGTGACAAGGTGTGGCGGCTGCCGTCGAGATGCGATTTGAAGGTGACGCCGTCCTCGTTGCGCGTCGTCAGGTCTGACAGGCTCATCACCTGATAGCCGCCGCTATCGGTCAGGATCGGGCGATCCCACCCCATGAAGCGGTGCAGCCCGCCAAGCGCCGCCACCCGCTCCGCGCCAGGGCGCAGCATCAGATGATAGGTGTTGCCCAGGATGATGTCGGCGCCTGATGCACGCACATCGGCGGGTTTCATGGCCTTCACCGTCGCGGCGGTGCCCACCGGCATGAAGGCGGGCGTGCGGATCGTGCCGCGCTGCATGGCGATCTGCCCGGTCCGCGCCCGGCCGTCCTGCGCGCTGATCGTGAAGGTGAATCGGCTCAAGCAGCGGCCTCGTGCTGGGTCCCCAGCATGAAATCAATCACCTCGGCTGGCGAATCGAACACCACATCGGGCTTGAGCGCGGTCAGGATCGATCGGTTGGCATAGCCCCACAGCACCGCGCCGGCGTCGATGCCCACCTTGCGCGCGGCGGTCAGGTCCCGCGTTTCGTCGCCGATTGAGATGGCGTCGGCATGCGCCACGCCCAGCTTGCGCAGCACCCGTTTGAAGCGCGGCGCTTTGCCGAACAGCGACGCGCCGCATTCGAACATGTCGATCTTGGCGACGATATCGGGGCCCAGAATGGCGCGCGCATTATGTTCGGCATTGGACGTGACAACCGCGATCCGCACGCCGCTGGCGACGAGCTCATTGATCATGTCGGTCACCCCGTCGAACAAATCGATCCGGTCGATCTCCCCGGCCAGTCTTTTGTGAATATGCCGCGCGATGGCGGGCAGCTTCCAGCGCGGAATGCCGACATGGCGGATCACTTCGCGCGTCGTGCGCCCACGCAATGTCTCGATTTCGGCGGAATCGATCCGGCGAAAGCGAAACCGTTCGGCAAGGTCATCGGCGATCGACAGGAACCAGTCGCCGCTATCGGCCAGCGTCCCATCAAAATCAAAAATCGCCAGCCGATAGCGCGGTGTCGTGCCGGGCGTCGCTACAAGCTTCGGTGCTGGAATGCTCACTGTTGCTGACGCCGTCTTTGCCCGCGCTGATCCAGCCCGTTGCCGCGCGCGCTATCCAGCGTCAGCAGCTCGCTGCGCACCAGTACATCGTCCTTGTTGCGATCGAAGCGGGTGAAGGTCTTGTCGATCTGGGCGGTCAGCTCGGTCAGCGTGATCCGGTTGTCGCCATCGCTATCGGTTTCATAAGCGCTGGGCAGGGCGTTGCGATCCCCCAGCCAGCGCTCTGCCCAATCGGCCAGCTCGATATAGCCAAGCGATTCGGGCCGGGCTTTCTCGATGCTGGCAAAGCTCCGGGTCACGCCCGCGCGCATTTCCGCGCGCGTCACCCGCGCATCGTCATCGGCATCGGTCGCCCCGATGAACAGCGCCACCGGCTCGGCCATGATTGTCGCGCTTGGCGGCTGCGTGATCGGCGGCACGCGCGCGGCCCCGGCAGGATCGCCAGCGCCGGGTGCCCGCTGTGCCATCGCTGGCAGCACAGCCAGCCCAGTCAGCCCAGCAACCGCACTGCCCGCCAGCAGCAGAGTCATCACCAGTCGCTTGGGGGGAGGAGAAACAATCGCCATAGCCCGGCTGCGATAGCCGCCTTTGGGGGCATTGGCATAGCCCAGTTGAGCGGCTTCTGCCGTCATCAGCGATTTTTTCGAGATGGGGAGGCTGGGTCGTGCCCGACCGGCCCCGGCGCGGAGCCTGCGGACAAGCGCCTAGGATAGGTTTTCCTGTTTAGCGGGCGCGGTGGGTTGGTAATTGAGGTGTTTGGTGAACTGGCACCGTCGTTTCGGCACGTACCGGTGTAGTAGAACAAATATGAGTCATTGACCTATGTGCCATTGGCTTATAGGTAACATCGAATGACTATCATGCAGACCGTCGTCGAACTGCCCGAGTTTCTCAGGCGGGCCAAGGCGATCATGGCGGACGACGAGCGCGCGGCATTGGTGGATTATATCGCCGCCAATCCCGAGGCGGGCGTCGCGCTTGGTGGGGGCCTGCGCAAGGTGCGTATCCCGCGCGGAGCTGGAGGAGGGGGCGGCGGCAAGAGTGGCGGCTATCGGACCATCTATGTGTTCGGGGGCGAGCAGATGCCGATCTTCCTCGTCACTATTTTCGCCAAGAACGACAAGGACAATCTGACCAAGGCCGAACAGGCGGCGGCAGTCGCGTTGAGCAAGATGGTGCTCGCAAGCTATGGAGCCAAGGCATGAGCGAAGTGTATGATAGCCTGATGGAAGGCCTGAACGAGGCGCTGGCTTTCGCACAAGGGGAGCAGACCAATGCCGTCGTCCGCCAGATCGCGGTGCCGGCCGTCGATGTCGCAGCAATCCGCGCCAGCACCGGCCTGTCGCAGGGGGCGTTCGCGCGCAGCATCGGTGTCGCCAAGGGAACGCTGCTCAACTGGGAACATGGCCGCAGACAGCCAACCGGCCCCGCCCAGGTGCTGCTCGCGATAATCGCGAAGAAGCCGTCGCTGGTGAGCGAGTTGCTGCGGTAGAGTAACGTGCTGAAAATATGATCCGTTTGTCCTGAGTAGCCATTGAGCTTGTCGAAATGGCGTATCGAAGGACGGCATGTGGAGCAGGCCCTTCGATACGGGTCTTCGACGAGCTCAGCCCCTATTCAGGACAAACGGGGCGGTGATTCAAACTTCATGCAGGATCCTATAGCTATCGTCCTCGATGGGCCTTCGGTGCCAGCTTGCCAACAGCAGCCCCGCTTAGTCGCGCCGGGCCAACAGGAAGCGCCCAAACTGATGCTTACGGCGCGCCTTCAGGTTGCCTGTGTAACGCCCTGACCCCGGCATTGCGAAGCCATAGTCTAGTTTCAACAACTCAGACAATCGTTGGCTCTAAACTTTCGCATTCAGCGAGATGGCCAGCCCGCTAACCGACGACTTTGGCAGGGCGTTACTCTGAACACCCCGCGATCTCAAACTTTAGGTGCTAACCTGCTCATTATACTGTTCTGACATCCTCCACGTGATCACAAGCCAGAGGCTGCAGCAGCCTTGAGGTAGCTTAGCTTCACCTAAGCCCACATCCCAAATCTCGATCGCGACGGACGCTGTTGTACCCTGCGACGCGGATGCGCTAAGCTCGCCGCCAAGTATACAGAACCGTGCATCAGCTTGTGCGCCACGAAACAATTTCGACGGGAGTCCGATTATGAAAGCTAATGAGACACGCGTTGATAAATTTTTAGCCTCAAATGAAACGACGTTCACCATACCTGTCTACCAACGTAATTATGACTGGACAAAGGTACAGTGTCAGCAACTGTTTAAGGATATATTGGCGGTTGGCGCTGATGATGATCAAAGCGCACATTTTATTGGTAGTATTGTATACGTACATGACGATGTTTACACGGCTTCCGGATTAACGGAACTTACCATAATAGACGGCCAGCAACGATTAACTACATTAACTTTGATCTATATCGCAATTTATCGATTTGTACTTTCCGAAGGAAACGACAATCTTGCTCAACGACTATTCAAGACTTACTTAATAAATGAATTTGCCGAAGAATCTGAAAAGCTAAAACTGAAGCCGACTGACAATAATAAATTAGCACTATCTCAAATTCTATCTCCAAATTCAGCAATAAAGCAAGTCGGCTACTCAAGAATAATTGATAATTATCGATATTATGAATCGTGCATAAATTCAGCTAATGTAGATGTAATTCTTAAGGGAATGACTAGACTGATATTTGTCGATATTTCACTTGATCGCCAGAAAGATAATCCGCAAAGAATATTCGAAAGCCTAAACTCAACTGGCTTAGAATTATCACAAGCCGATCTTATTAGAAACTATATCCTGATGGGTCTACCGCGGTCAGCGCAGGAGGCACTTTTTAGCAAAATCTGGGAACCAATTGAAGCAAACGCTCGAAATTATGAGACTAATGAAAGTAGAGTGTCGGATTTCATTCGTGACTACATAACTATGAAGCAGCGAGATATTCCTAATAAGGCTGCCGTATATGAGAAATTTAAAGAGCGTTATCCTGTTCCGAATTCTACAGAACTTAAAGATGCTCTCGATGAAATTCGAGATTTTTCAATATTATACGCAAAATTGATTAACCCTATTTCGGAGCCAAATATTTATATTTCCGAAGAATTAAAGTACATAAACACGTTAGAGATAAACGTTGCCTATCCATTTTTAATGCGAGTTTACAAAGACTATAATGAAACCAAGATCGACGAAGGGACCTTCGTATCGGTGCTTCGGCTAGTTCAGAGCTTCGCATGGCGAAGATTTTTAGTTGGCCTGCCGACAAATGCGCTCAATAAGATTTTTATGACATTGTATGATCGTGTTAATCCGAACGCGTATTTGCACTCAATTGAACAATCTTTGGTCCAGCGGTCAGGGATCCAAAGGTTTCCGAATGATTCCGAGATCATATCGATCATTAAAGAGCGTGACATATATAACACGAAGTCCAAGACGCGGACCTATTTCTTTGACCGTCTCGAAAATCATAAAAATAATGAACGCGTCGATGTTCGTTCAGCATTAGTAACTGTTGAGCATATATTCCCGCAGAATCCCGACGCCGAATGGCGATTGCACCTTGACGATGCGGAGTATGCGCAACTCACAGACCAGTATCTCAACACGATCGGAAACCTGACGTTGTCTGGAAATAACGGAAAGTTGGGAAATAAATGGTTTGAAGATAAGAAGAATATGAACGTGGAGGGCGGTGAGCAGGGTTATGCATTCAGCCGTCTCTGGCTAAACAGGGATTTAAAAGACTCGCCAACTTGGGGGGTGGCCCAGGTTATTGCTCGGTCGGAAAATATTGCTGCGCGGTGCTTGGAGATTTGGCCGGCGCCCCCGGTAGATATCACCATCGATCCGTCGGACGAAGAAGTTAATATCTTTGATGCTGAAGAGCCCAAGCATAAAAAACTTGAGTATGCAGTTTTCTTTGGCCGTAAGGTCGAATTTACCCAAGTCGCAAAATTGTATGTTGACGTCTTGAGGCAATTACTCGATCTACAGCCAGAAGCATTTCACGGGACAAAATTAGGGGAGCGTATTCAGTTAACAAACGATAAAACCATGCTTAGACAAGCGTTAGCAATAAGTGATGATTACTTTGTGGAAGGTAACATTGATAGTACTCTGAAGTTTGACCGACTAAAGGTTGCGCTTGCGGAACTGGGTGTTGAGGACGAGCTTCTCGTGAAGTACGCATAATTGTTTTGCCGACGCCTGGTGGCGAGCAACGGCGAACACCTTCTGAAGCGTCATAGCATAAGTTGAGTCTAGTTTCGCTTCTTGAAGGCCGCTGGCCCTTCAAGACTTGAGGCTATGAGCCCCTGCGTGACATAGAATGGGGTCTCGGGGGAGAGAAGCCACAGTCGCCGACACCTTATCCCCCCGGCAGCAACAGGCTCGAATCCCCATAGCTATAAAACCGATATCCACTCTCAATCGCGTGCGCATACGCCGCCTGCATCACTTCCAGCCCCATCAACGCACTCACCAACATAAACAGCGTCGATTTCGGCAGGTGGAAATTGGTGATCAGGCCGTCAATGCCCTTGAAACGATAGCCGGGGGTGATGAAGATCGCGGTGTCGCCTTCGAAGGGCAGGATCACGCCGTCGTCCCGGGCGGCGCTTTCGATCAGGCGCAGGCTGGTGGTGCCGACGGAGATGATCCGCCCGCCGCGCGCGCGCGTCTGGTTGAGCATGGCGGCGGTTTCGGGGGAGATTCGGCCCCATTCGGCATGCATGGCGTGATCGACGGTGTCGGTCGCTTTGACCGGCAGGAAGGTGCCCGCGCCGACATGCAGGGTCAGCATGGTATGGGCGATGCCCGCATCGGCAAGCGCGGTCAGCAGGCCCGGCGTGAAGTGCAGCGCGGCGGTGGGGGCGGCGACGGCGCCTTTCTCGCGGGCGAACATTGTTTGATAATCATCGGCGTCTTGCGCGTCGGTCGGTCGCTTGGCGGCGATATAGGGTGGCAGGGGCATCCGCCCGACCCGGTCGAGCAGCAACTCGACGGGCTCGTCGCCCAGAAAGTCGAGCGCAAAGCTGCCGTCTGCGGCGCGGTCGCTGGCAATGGCGCGGGCATCGGCGCCAAAATCGATCGCCTCGCCTTCGCGTAATTTGCGGGCATTGCGGATGAAGGCGCGCCAGCGGCGGGGCCCTTCGCGCTTGTGCAGCGTGGCGCCAATCCGCGCCTGGCCGCGCATTCCCTCAAGCTGGGCGGGGATGACGCGGGTATCGTTGAAGACCAGCACGTCGCCCGGCTGCAACAGGCTGGGCAGATCGGTCATGACATGATCGGCCAGCGCCTGCGGCGTCACGCCAAGCAACCGCGCCGAATCACGCGGCACGGCTGGCCTGAGCGCGATCCGCTCGGGCGGCAGATCGAAATCGAACAGATCAACCTTCACGACACGTCAGTCCCGGTTAGCCGCGCGACAGGATCAGCGCGGTGGCTTTGCCGGGGGCGCTTTCCGGGGTGCCGGTGGGGGCGACATCGGCAGCGTTACGGCGGGGCCGAGATCGGGCGCTGGGGGGGCGGCGGCGATGAAGGCCGGGGGGCTGTCGGCGGCGATATAGGCGTGCAGGATCTTGGACGGGCTGGCGGGGGGCTCGCCGCGCTCGACCGCGTCGACATGCTCCATGCCCTGGATCACCCGGCCGAACACCGTATATTTCTTGTCGAGCTTCAGCGTTGGCTGGAAGACGATGAAGAACTGGCTGTTGGCGCTGTCGTCCGATTGCGCGCGCGCGGCGGAAACGGCACCGCGCACATGCGGCAGGTAATTGAATTCGGCCTTCAGATCGGGGAGTTCCGATCCGCCCGTGCCATCGCCCTTGGGGTCGCCGGTCTGTGCCATGAAGCCGTCAATCACGCGGTGAAACAGCAGCCCATCGTAAAAATGCTGACGGGTCAGCAACTTGATCCGCTCGACCGTTTTGGGGGCGACATCGGGGCGCAGCCAGATGATCACCCGGCCGCCGGTCGACAGGTCCAGATACAGCAGGTTTTCCTTGTCGTTAATGTCCGGCACGGGGGCGCGGCCAGCAAGCTGCACCGGGATAATCTGGGCGGTGGCGGGCAGGGTGATCAGGCACCCGAACAGGGCGCTGCAGGCAACAAACAGGCTGGCAAAAAAACGCATCACATCCCCGCACAAAAGCGATTTCAGCCGCGCTTAGAGCAAATCGCGGATTGCGCCAAACTGAACGTTGCTGCCCGTCAGGCGCGACCGCGATCAGCTGCCCTTGCGGCCGATTTGTTCGACGCGCGCGATGACATCGGCATTGACGCCGGGCGGCACGAATTTGTGGATGTCGCCGCCGAACATCGCGATTTCCTTGACCCAGCGGCTGGCGATCGGCTGCAACGCGACATCGGCCATCAAAAAGACGGTTTCGATGCGGTTGTTGAGCTGCTGGTTCATGCCCACCATCTGGAATTCATATTCGAAATCGCCGCCACCGCGTAAGCCACGCAGGATCATCCCTGCGCCTTCGCGCTCCGCAAAATCCATCAGCAGCGAATCAAAGCCGACGACATGGATTTCGCCGCTGACATCAGCGACTTCGCGCTTCATCATCGCCATGCGTTCGTCGACCGTGAACATCGCGTTCTTGCTGGGGTTGGTCGTCACGCCGATTACCAGCCGATCGACCAGCTTTGCGCCGCGCCGGATGATGTCCATATGGCCCAACGTGACCGGGTCAAAGGTGCCGGGATAGACCCCGGTGCGGATCGTCACCGATCGCGCTCGAGCGTGTAGCGCGCAATTTCGCGCAGCAGATCGGCCTCGGCGCCATAATTATGCAGATGCTGCACGGCCTGATCGACCAGCATCCGCGCTTGTTCGCGCGCCCGGTCAACGCCGAGCAGGCTGAGGAAGGTTTCCTTGCCCGCGTCCTGATCCTTATGGACGCGCTTGCCCATTTTTTCTTCTTCGCCCTCATAATCGAGCAGATCGTCGGCGATCTGGAACGCGAGGCCGATGGCGCGCGCATAGCCGCGCAGGCCAGTCCGCGCCTCAGGCGATGCCTTGCCCAGAATCGCCCCGGCCTCAACCGCGCTGGCGATCAGCGCGCCGGTCTTCATCGCTTGCAGCCGGGTGATGGTTGGCAAATCAAAGCTCGCCTTTTCGGCTTCGATGTCCATCATCTGCCCGCCGGCCATGCCCGCCGGCCCCGCCGCCCGCGCCAGATCAAGCACCAGTTCGGCGCGCACAAAGGGATCGCCATGCGTGGCTGGCTCGGCGAGAATTTCAAACGCCAGGGCGTGCAGGCAATCGCCCGCCAGGATGGCGGTCGCTTCGCTATACAGCTTGTGGACGGTGGGCTTGCCACGGCGCAGATCGTCATCGTCCATCGCCGGCAGATCGTCATGGATCAGCGAATAGACATGGATGCATTCAATCGCGAGCGCCGCGCGCCCGGCGCACTCGCGGTCCACGCCGAACAGCCGCGCCGTTGCAAACACCAGCAAGGGCCGCAATCTTTTGCCGCCGCCGATCGCAGCATGCCGCATCGCCCGGTAAAGATCGGCCCGGGGATCGTCAGGGATCGCCAGCAATAAATCGAATCGGTCGTCAATCTCGGCCGAGATTTCCGAAAGCGCCGCCTTCAGCGACAACGAGGCGTCCGCCATGATGATATCAGCCCGCCGCAAAGGAAGTGGTGCCGACCGGTCGCCCATCGCTATCGAGCTTGATCGCTTCGATCCGGGCCTGTGCCGCATCCAGCCGGTCGGCACAACGCTGGCGGAGCTGACTGCCGCGCTCATACAGGGCGATAGAATTATCGAGCGGCTCATCCCCGCTTTCAAGCCGGGCGACAATGCGCTCCAGCTCTTTCAGGGCGTCCTCGAACGACATTTCTTCGATTGCACTAGCGGCTTCCATGGCGACGCTATGGGGCAGGCGGGCAACAGGGGTCAAGAAGCAGCAAGGACCCAAGTGCAATGTCGTGCGTTTCTCCGGGCAGCTTTTCTTGCCCCAGGCATTATTGGGCGCGTCATTGGCAACAGGATCGGCCACGCCATCTGCCATGCGCCGGTTACACCCAAAGCGGTGACTTGGGCGGCGAAAATCGACCGGGGCATGCCCAAAGCCATGGCGGGCGGAGTGATCGCAGGTTAGGTTGATCGGGCAATTTGGCAGGAGGACAGGCGATGCGTTTAGCAATTGTGGCATGTGCAGCAGGGGCGCTGGTCTGCATCGGCGGCTGCGCTTCTTATACCAAGGGCATGGGCAAGCAGGAACCATCGGGGCGGATTGCTGTTGCAGCATTGAAGCTGGCCGATGGCACTGATGTTGGCCGGGCAACGGCCCGAGAGGCAACGGGTGGGCTGCGGATTACGATTGAGGCGATGGCGCTACCCGCTGGCACGCACGGCGCGCATATCCACGCTGTCGGGCGCTGTGAGGGCCCCGATTTCATGACCGCCGGCGGCCATTGGAATCCGGGTGGAACCCAGCATGGCGCGATGAACCCGGCTGGCCCGCATGAAGGCGATCTCCCCAATCTTGTCATTGGTGCAGATCAGCGCGGCACGATCGGCGTCACCGTGCCCGGCGGCACGCTTGCTGGGCTGCTCGATGCAGATGGCGCGGCTATGGTGATCCATGCATCGGCTGATGATCTGATGACCGATCCCTCGGGCAAAAGCGGCGCGCGAATCGCGTGCGGCGTCTTTGCGGCCAATTGATTGCCGCGTTCGATCGCCGCGTTCAGGCGACCATGACCATATCCTCGATCGGGCGATCGGGTTCCACCTTGAACCCGTATCGCCCGACCAGCGCGAAAACGGCATGGTCGTCGAGCGGCTGATAAAATTGACACGCAGCATTATACTCGTCCGACCAGACCACTTCGGCCTTGCGCGCGGGTTGCCCGGCCAGGTTCAGCCAGATGACGGTGCCGCGCGGCAATTCTGAGAAGGTCGACAGGCGCGCGCCGTGTTTGGATAGATCGGCAACCCGGCAGATCGATCGCCAACTGCCTTCCGTCGTTATCCGCCCTGGCATGTCGACGTCGTTGCGGGGGCTGCGACGATTGTCGGTCGATTTAATGACGAGTTCGGCGGAAAACATGAATCACGGCTCCAATCAAATTGGGAAGCCGCATCATGTTGCGCGGCTGGTTAACGCCCGATCAGCAATTTCCTCAAATGGGTTCGCCAGCGTCCCGCGCACGTGCTTCTCTGTTCATTTCGGCGCGGGGCACCAGACGATAGGCAAGGATTGCCGCCGTCACCGTGATCGGCACGGTGCACAGCAACGAGATTACGCCGATCGACAAGCTGCCTGACAGGGTGGAGATTCGCCCGGCAAGATAGGGCCCCATGGCCAACCCCAGCAGGGTGGTGCCGATCAGGAAGGTGCCCGTCGCCGTCCCGCGCATGCGCGGCAGCACCAGATCCTGGGTGGTCGCTGCGGCCGCCCCTAGCGCGCAGCTCGCCAGCGCCTGGGCGGGAAACAGCATGACATAGAACAAGGTCACGTTGGTGGTGGTGAAGGCGGTCAAAATGGCCATCCACGGCACGGCCGCACCAAAAATCACGACCAGCAATCGTCCGGCCGGGTTCCGGCGACGCAGCCGATCGGCAATGATCCCGCCGACGGTAACGCCCAGGAAACCAGACATCGCCCCCATGCCGCCAATGATGAAGCCCGCCGTGCCGGGGGTCTGACCCAGCACCCGGATGGCATAAGGCGGTGCCCAGAAGGTTACTGAATAGCTCAGGAAAGCGTTCAGGCCATAAGCGACCACCACACAGAGGAAGGCCGGGTTGGCGACGATCAGCGCAAAGGTCGGGGGATCGCGGCGGCGCAGTGCGCTTGCCCAGGAAAATACGGCATAGGCACCGATGCCCACCGCAATCCATTGCGGGGCGGGCTCGCCAATCATGATCAGCCCGGTAACGATGCCAACCACGATCGCCAGCCCGATCACATTGTTGATCAACGCCCGCACGCCGCCTTGTGCTGCGCCAATCAGGGTCAGCGGCGGTACAATGGTCACCAGATCGGCAAAAAAAGCGCGGAATGGAGCAGGGTGCGGCACCGGCGGCGGCAACCCTTCGGATTGGCCGCGGATCGGTTCGCGCAGCGTGGCAATGACGATCGCCAAAAAAAGGCCGGGCAGGCCGACAATCATGAACGCCGCCTGCCAGCCAACCAGCCCCAGCGGCCCGCCGTCCGGATAGGCGCGGTTCCAGCCAGCAACGATCAGCCCGCCAATGCCCAGCGAAATGCCACCGCCGACATAAAGCCCGGCGGAATAAATCGCCAGCGCGGTGGCGCGCAGCCGCCGGGGAAACCAATCCGAAATCAACGAATAGGCCGATGGCGCTGCCGTCGCTTCACCAATACCAACGCCAACCCGCGCCCCTGCCAACATCCCGCCGCTGCGCGAAAACCCAGACACCACCGTCATCGCTGACCATAATGTCAGACCAAAGGTCAGCAGCTTCACCCGGTGCCAATTGTCCGCCAGCCGCCCAAGCGGAATGCCGAACAGCGCATAGAACACGCCAAAGGCGGTGCCGTATAGAAAGCCCAGATCCTCGTCGCGCAGGCCCAGATCGCGTTTAATGTCTTCGGCCAGAATCGAAATAATCTGGCGATCGACGAAGTTCAGCACATAAACGGCAAACAGGATGGCCAGGACATACCAGGCATAACGCGGGGCTTGGTGCTCGGTGCCCGGTTGCGCTTCTGCCATGATAATCCCCCAAAAAATACACGTCGGGGCCGGGGCTAGCAGAGCGTGGCCGTCAAGCGGAAGCGTTATTCGTGCAATCGCCAGGTCGCGACCGCGCCGTCAGCCGATGATTGGCCAGCGATCGACCACATCATAGCGCGCGCCATCGCGCGTCAGCTGGCTTTCGAACAGGGTGATATGGGTAAAGGCAAAGGGTGCGCTGCTGAACGCGGCATGGGCGGCGATAAAGGCATCAATTTCCTGTTCCACGCCCAGGCTGCGGGGCAGCCGCGCCAATGTGATATGCGGCAGATAGGCGCGCCCCTCGGCGGGCAGCCCGATGGCGACCAGCGCATGATCGATCTTGTTGTGGACCCGTTGGAGCGTATCGCCGGGCGCGACACCGGCCCAGATTGCATCGGTGCGACCCCGACCGTCGAACCCGCGTTTCTCAAAACGACCAACGCCGCGCAGCGCCACAGTCAGCGGCGGGGTGCCGATACGAGCCATGGCTAGCGCGACTTCCTCCGCCATTTGGCGGTCGACTTCGCCGATATAACGCAGGGTCAGATGGAGCTGATCGTCGCTCTGCCAGCGCGCACCAGCGATGCCGCCCATGATCGACATCAAGGCGGCACGAATCTCGCGCGGCGGGCGCAGGCCGATGAAAAGACGGTGCATCATGACGCGGTGTGCCGACCAGCAACAAATCAGACAACGGGTTTTGCTTGAAAAAAGAAGGGGCAGGGCCGATATTCGCCTCATCCGGCTTTTTGCCGGGCAAAGGAGTTTAATTGAAATGGCTAATTGGTCTGATCCTCGGCCGAACGCTGCGGCTTTCGCAAGCGGCGCTGGCGTCCGCGGCGCTGCGTATGACGCCGGGCTGCGGTCCTATATGCTGTCGGTCTATAATTACATGACCTCGGGCATCCTGCTCACCGGTATCGTTGCGCTTGGCTTCGCCGCCAGCGGCTTGGCACTCCAGGTCTTTGCTGGCCCAGGCTTGCTGAAATATGTCATCATGTTCGCGCCGCTCGGCTTTGTTTTCGGCATGAGCTTTGGCCAGGGCCGGATGTCGATGGGCACGCTTCAGGCAATGTTCTGGGGCTTTGCGATCGCGATGGGCTTGTCGCTCTCGACGATCTTCCTGCAATATACCGGCACCTCAATCGCGGGCGCTTTCTTCGCGACGGCGGCTGGTTTCGCTGGGCTCAGCCTGTGGGGCTACACCACCAAGAAGGATTTGTCGGCATTCGGCACCTTCCTGATCATGGGCCTGGTTGGCCTGATTGTGGCCAGCCTGGTTAACCTGTTCCTCCAGTCGGGCCCGCTCTCGCTGGTGATCAGTATGGTTGGCGTGCTGCTGTTCGCTGGCCTCACCGCCTATGACACGCAAAAGGTGAAGAGCATGTATGCAGCGGTTGCTGGCACGGACTATGAAGGCCGCACGGTCATCATGTCGGCGCTGACGCTGTATCTGGACTTCATCAACATGTTCCTGTTCATCCTGCGCCTGTTCGGCAGCAGCCGGAACTAGGACGGGCTTTATCCCAAAATGATCGGCCCGGCGGGGAAACTCGCCGGGCCTTTTGTTTGCTTGCTACCCAGCTGCCTCCAGCCACCCGGGAATATGAATGCGCCTGTCCGTTGAAGCCGTGCTGGACTATTGGATCGAGGACGCCGCCGATGTGCTGTTGCAGATCGAAGTCGCCGCGATGCCCGATCAGACGCTGGAGGCCCAGGACCTGAAGGTCTGGACCGATACGCCTTTGGTCGCGGTGGTTGGCCAGGATGGCATTGGCCAGCGCTGCCTGGCGCGGGGCACCGGCAGTTTTCGCGTCGAATATCATGCAACCGTCGCGATCGATCGGCCAATGGTCGATATCGGCGCGCTTGCCGCTGCAACGCCGCGCGGCTTGCCCGGTGCGATCATCTGTTATCTGCTCCCCAGCCGCTATTGCGAATCGGATCGCTTCGAAGGCTTTGTCCAGGCGGAATTTGCCGGGCTTGAAGGCGGCAAGCTTGCGCTGGCGATGCGCGATTGGGTCAACCATCATCTCCGCTATGAATCGGGCACCAGCAGCGGCGTAACGACGGCGATGATGACCTTTGCCGATCGCCGTGGTGTCTGCCGCGATTATGCCCATCTGCTCTGCGCGCTGGCCCGCGCCAGTGGCATCCCGGCGCGCTGCGTGTCGGCCTATGCGCCAGGCGTCGAACCGCAGGATTTCCACGCAGTGTGCGAAGTGTGGCTGGCAGACGGCTGGCATCTGCTTGATCCAACCGGCATGGCTGATGTGCGCGATATCGCCCGGGTCGCGGTTGGCCGCGATGCCACCGATATCGCGTTCATGACCGTGTTCGGTCGCACCCAGATCAACCAGCAACATGTCCTAGTCCGCGCGCTTTAGGGCTGCCGGGCGCGCTCGCCAGCCAGTGCAGCAATAAAACATCATTTTGTTGCATTGCGTCATTTTATTGCAGATGATTGCGCTTCGGTGACATTACGGTGTTGTCGTTAAGGAATCTGTTAACCATGTTGGCGCATGTTGGGATTGGGTGAATCGAGCGAGGCAGGATGAAACGATGAGTGCACGGATGAAGCCAGCCGCCGGTGCCATGGCATTGGCCGAAATGAAGGAGTTTGCCGGGTTCAGCGCGGCGACCCAACGCTATGTCCGGCGCTCGCTTGATGTCGGGCTTGATCGTGACGATGCGCTTGAACGCTGGTCGCGTGACGTGGTGGAGGCAGCCAGCATCCGGGCGCAGTCGCGGCTCTATGATCGCCTGCCTGATATCCGTGCGATGATCCCGGATGATAGCGGGCTCGAATCGGTCGAACAATTTCTGGGGCCGCTCGTCGTCGTCAGTGCCTTTGATTTGGGGCAGGGCCGGTTGACCAGCTTTGCCTGTTACCGCTTTTTGTATGAACGCTTGGTCGGTGCGCAGATCCGCCCCTGGCTGCCGGGCGCTTTTTGTGCCGCCGCCGCGCTGCCGCATCTCCATCCCGAACTGCGCCGCCAGTTGCTGCAATCGATCAGCGAAGCCGCCGCAACCGCCTCGGGCTGGTCGAATCGCCAGCCGTCCTTCTTCCCGCATTGGGTCGAAAAGGTGGATAGCGCCGCGCTGCCAAACTGACCGGGTCGGGCAGGGGGCGGGTCAGCCGCGCATGGCGCTGTCCATCGCCTCGGCGGTGATCGGATAGCCAAGATCGTCGGGGATGCACAGATAGGTGCCGTCGCCGCGCTCCTCCGTCCACGGCGTCACGGTACGCAGCGGCATCGCCCGGGCATGATCACGGGCCTCGGCAAAGCTGCCAAACTGGGCAAGCCGCTCCAGATTGCGCCGGGTCGGAAAGATAATCGTCGCGCGCCCGGCATCGGCCTCATCGATCACATTTTGCGCACTCATCCAGAAAACACGGGTGTTCTCGGTCGCATCAACGATCGGTTCGGGCGCATTAGCGGGCAGCGCCGCCAGAAAGAACACCGTATCGAAAATCCGCATATGCGCATGCGCCGGCAACCACCGCGCAAAAGGCACTAAAGCTGCCAGATCGAGCGTGAGCGCGTGGTTGTGCAGCAACGCACCAAAGGGCTTGCCCGCGTGCAGCCCGGCGCGGATCGCGGCAAGCTGGGCGATAGTTGGGTGCGGCGAAAGGCCAACGGCGATCCCGGCCTCCTCGATCGTTTCGCGAATCGCCGCGATCCGCGCGGCGCCATGTGCGTCATCACCGGCATAGATTGCCGCGAGGGCATAGTCTTCGGGATCAACCCGCCCGCCGGGAAAAACCAGCGCCCCGCCGGCAAACACCATCGCCCGCGCCCGTTCGACGATCAGCAATTCGGGAGGCTCGGATTCGCTCTCCCTGAACAGGACCAACGTGGCCGCCGGGATGGCGTTGGGATTGGCTGAGGGGGCGTCGGACGGGGATGCGGCGGGTTCATTGAGCATGGCAGCATCCTAGTGCAGTAGCGCCGCATGTCCTATGCCCTTTGCGGGATGACCACGCGCCTATTGCTGCCCGATCACATGCACACAGAACGGCCGCACAAAATCGCTTAAATCATTGCGTAAATATTAAAAATGGGCTGGTGGAGCCGAGGGGAATCGAACCCCTGACCTCTGCAGTGCGATTGCAGCGCTCTCCCATCTGAGCTACGGCCCCGTCCGGTCTGGCCAAACGGCCAGCAGGCGCTCGCCATAACGATACCGTCAGGGCGATGCAACATGATCGGGGCGGCTTGGTGGGTGCCAAGACCGGTTGCTTTTTGCGATGTAATGCGCATACCCGGCCTTCGAAAAACAACCGACAGGAGAGCAATATGGCCCATGCATGGACGCTGAAATCACGCCCCCAGGGCATGCCGACGCACGATAACTTCGCGATGGCCAATATCGCGACCCCGGCTGTCGAGGCGGGGATGGTCCGCATCGCCAATCGCTGGCTGTCGGTTGATCCCTATATGCGTGGCCGGATGAACGATGTGAAAAGCTACACCCCGCCATTCGTGCTGGGGGAGCCGATGCAGGGCGGCGCGGTTGGCGAAGTCGTTGAGAGTAAGGCTGATGGCCTGGCCGTGGGCGATATGGTGCTGCACATGGCCGGCTGGCGCGACGAGGCTGTCCTGCCCGCCGCACAGGTGCAAAAACTGCCCGATCTCGGCGTTGATCCGCAGGCGTTTCTCGGCCAGCTCGGCATGCCGGGGATGACCGCCTATTTCGGCTTGCTCGAAGTTGCGAGCGCCAAGGCGGGCGATACCGTGTTCGTTTCTGCCGCCGCCGGTGCAGTCGGCTCAACGGTGGTTCAGATCGCCAAGGCCAAGGGCATGACTGTTATCGGCACTGCTGGTGGCGCTGACAAATGCGCGCTGGTCTCCTCGCTCGGCGCTGATCATGTCATCGACTATAAGACCGACGGCAGCCTGGTGAAGAAGCTGATGGCTGCCGCCCCCAAGGGCATTGACGTTTATTTCGACAATGTCGGCGGCGAGCATCTCGATGCCGCGCTGGCAGTGGCGAATGAGCGCGCCCGCTTTGCGATTTGCGGGATGATCGATGTCTATAACAGCGGCGCTGCGACTGAATTGCGCTATGCCGCGCGGATCATCGGCGCACGCATCCGCATTCAGGGTTTCATCGTCAGCGATTATATGGCGCGGGCGAGTGAGTTCTATGCTGACATGGCCGGCATGCTTCAGACCGGCAAGCTGACCCGGCAGGAAACCATCCATGAAGGGCTGGCCAGCACCCCCGATGCGTTTCTTGGCCTGTTCACCGGTGGCAACACCGGCAAGATGCTCGTCAAGCTTTGATCACGCCCTGATCTGCGCGGTCGTCCACGGCGCGCGCGCGATCCAGCCCAGTTGCTGGTAAAGCGCGCGGCCGGCGACGGTGGCGTTGAGCAGACCCTGATCGACGCCCCGCGCGCGGGCTTCACGCCCCAGCGCCATCATCACGGCCGTGCCCAAGCCGCGCCGTTGATAAGGCGCGGCGACGGCGATCGAATCATGCTGCGCCCAGCCATTGATTAGCGTCATCCGCCCGCGTCCGGCTTCGCTGCCGTTTGAATCGTGGATGCGGACGGCAAAAACCGGCCCTTGCCAGGCGCTGTCGAGCGTCAGGCCAGCCGACAGGACGGGCTCTGTGACAGGCAGACAGTCGGTGGTCATCGTCGTGCCGGTTTGCTCGACATGCCAGCCGGGCGCCAGCAATGCCGCCATTGTTCCGGGATCGATTGCTGCCTTGAGCAGAATCAATGGCTGATCAATGATTGCGGCCCGCTCCGCCAGGTCACCTGGCGGTTCGGGGAAAATGTAGCGCCGCTGTTCGCCCGGCTGCCCGGTCTCAATTTTCAGCGCGGTGCCGATGCGCTCGGGCTGCGGCAGGCCACGCAGTTGCGCCCAGCCCTGCGCAAAAGTTTCGATCAAGGCAGGGGCAACAAGGGAGTCGCTCAAATCGCCCCGCTCAACGTATCACACTGCCCAGGATCGCCGCTGTCGAGCCCACGCTTCAGCCATTTCATTCGATCGGCCGAACTACCATGGGTGAAACTTTCCTGAACCACCCGGCCTTGTGCCTCGCGTTGCAGCGTATCGTCGCCGATAGCTTGCGCCGCCGTTAGCCCTTCCTCGATATCGCCAGGCTCAAGCCGATCGCGATTGGCCGCGCCCCACACGCCCGCATAGCAATCCGCCTGGAGTTCCAGCCGCACGGAAAGGGCGTTCCCCTCCGTCGGGCTGGCGCGGGATTGGGCGCGCTGCACTTGATCGGACGTGCCGAGCAAATTCTGGATATGATGGCCAAATTCATGCGCGATCACATAATCCTGTGCGAAATCGCCCTTCGCGCCAAATCGCGTGGAGAGCTCGTCAAAAAAGCTGGCGTCAAGATAGACGCGCGAATCGCTCGGGCAGTAAAACGGCCCCATCGCCGCTTGCGCTGCACCGCAGCCCGATTGGCCATTGCCCGTGAAAAACCGCAAGCCCGGCGCACGATAGGGGCGGCCTGCCTGCTGGAACAACGCCACCCAGGTCTTGTTGGCTGAGCTAAATGCATTGCACGCGTTCAATCGATCAGGATTCGCCCGGCAAGCGACTGATGCGGCGCTGTCCGTGCTACTGGTGGCTGTACCGCTACTGCCCGGGGTTTGCCCAATCTGGCTGACTGGGGCGTTGCCGCCACCTGACAGCAGCGGCAGCCCACCGCCCATGAAGAACACCACCGCCAGCAGCACCGCGACTCCGCCGCAGCCAAAACGGCTGAAGACAAAGGGTAGCAGCCCCAGCAGCATCCCGCCGCCACCGCCGCCACCGCCAAAACCGCCGCTGCGATTGCCCTGGTCCTCGACATCAATATTGGGATCGAAATCGTCGAGCCGCATTGGCGGTGCCCTATCCTATGAATGCAGTGCGCATAATGCCTGCAGAATGCGGAAAGCCGCTAGTCGTTGCAAGCGACAGCTATATTTCACCAAAGTGTCGTTGATTGCTGGCACGAAGGCGCTCATGGATTTGCACATGGCTGATCAGGAACCAAAAATCGACAGGCAGATGCGGCATGCCGCCACAATGACGTTGCCAGATACGGTTGCGTTGGTGCTGCAGGGTGGCGGTGCGCTGGGCAGTTATCAGGCCGGCGTCATCGAAGGGATGCTGGGCGAAGGCATAGAGATTGATTGGGTCGCCGGGATTTCGATCGGCGCGATCAACGCGGCGATTGTTGCCGGTAATCCGCCTGAACGCCGCGTCGAACGGCTGCGTGCCTTTTGGGACAAGATGACGAGCAGCTTACCGAGCTTCCCGATCTTTCCCAATGATATGGTGCGCGAATTCGTTCATGAATGGTCAGCAGGGATGGTCCTGGCCACCGGCGTGCCAGGCTTTTTCACGCCGCGGCTGATGCCGCCCAATTTTGCTGCACCGGGCAGCGCTGGGGCGCTCAGCTATTATGACAGCGCACCGTTGAAAGCGACGCTCGATTCGCTGATTGATTGGGATCTGGTGAATGATGGGCCGGTCCGGCTATCGGTTGGCGCGGTCGATGTGATCAGCGGCAATTTTCGCTATTTTGACAGCACGACTGAACGGCTCGACGCCCGCCACATCATGGCATCAGGCGCCTTGCCGCCGGGCCTGCCACCGGTGGAGATTGATGGCAGCCTGTGGTGGGATGGCGGCTTGGTGTCCAACACCCCGCTCAGCCATGTGCTCGATAATCAGCAGCACGCCATGCTGGTGTTTCAGGTCGATCTGTTTTCGGCGGCGACCGAGGCCCCACGCACGATCATGGACGTGATGGCGCGCGAAAAGGAAATTCGTTTTTCCAGCCGCACCCGCGCCGTTTCCGATCAGGTGATGAAGCTGCGCCAGGAACGCGAGGTGATCCGCCGGTTGCTGGCCAAGCTGCCGGCCAATCTTCAGAACGATGCTGATGTGCTGGCGCTCGCGGCGGCGGCGGCGGAACAACCGGTCAACCTTGTTCAGCTGATCTACACCGCCAATGCCTGGGAAGGCGGATCACGCGATTTCGAATTTTCAGCGCGGACGATGCACGAACACTGGCATGCCGGTCTTGCGTCGATCAATCAGGCAATGACCAACGCTCAGCTCGTCACCGAAAATATCCTGACCGGCAAAAGCGCGGCATTTGATCTGTGCCCGAAACGGGGATTGAAGCGTTCCGGCCCTGAACTTGATTGCTAAGCGGAGAAAATTTCCATGTTCCTGATCGGTAAGACGGCGATTGTCACAGGCTCTACGTCGGGGATCGGGCTGGCTTATGCCAAGGCGTTCGCGGCCGAGGGCGCCAGCGTGATGATCAATGGATTCGGCGATGCGGCCGATATTGAAAAGGAACGCGCTGCTCTGGCCGCGACCAGTGGGGCCAAGGCGCTATATGATGCCGCCGACATGACCGATCCCGACGCGATTGCCGCGATGGTCGCGCGGTGCCATGCCGAATTGGGTGGTCCCGACATCATCGTCAACAATGCCGGTATCCAGCATGTCGCGCCGATCGAGGATTTTCCGGCCGACAAGTTTGAAGCTATCCTGAAGATCAACCTGACATCGGCCTGGTATCTGATGCGTGCCGCCGTGCCGCATATGAAGGCAGCGGGCTGGGGGCGGATTATCTCGACCGCCTCGGCGCATTCGCTCGTCGCTAGCCCCAATAAATCGGCCTATGTGATGGCCAAGCATGGCCTTGCCGGGCTCACCAAGACCATCGCGCTCGAAGTCGCGACGCACGGCATCACCGTCAATGCGATCAGCCCGGGGTATGTCTGGACCCCGCTGGTCGAAAAGCAGATCCCCGATACGATGGCCACGCGCGGGCTCACGCGTGAACAGGTCATCAACGATGTGCTGCTTGAAGCGCAACCGACCAAGGAATTTGTAACGTCAGAACAGGTCGCTGCGCTCGCGCTCTACCTGTGTCGCGATGAGGCAAAGGCGATTACCGGTGCCAATCTGTCGGTCGATGGCGGTTGGACCGCGGCTTGATCCGCGCTGCTTGGCAAGCGCCGCGCCACGTGATTAGGTGCGCATCAAGCAGGGTACAGGGCGTTTCGCGGATGATGACGGCAAAATTCCTCAGCACTATTGTCCTGATGGCCGCGCTTGCCGCCTGTGGTGGTCATTCAGCGCGGGTTGAAGCCGGCGTGCCTGTAGCAACTGCCAATTGGCGCGCCGTTGCCACCCAGCCCGATCGGGAACGCCTGCGCGATTGGCGCGACGCCTGGATGGCAGCGCTTGATCGCATCCGAGGCAGTGATGCTGCCGAGCTTGCTGCCCAGGGGGCGCTGTTCGATCCGGATCATGCGTTGCTTGATGGGGTGCCGCCCGCTGGCGACTATCGCTGCCGCGTCTTCAAACTTGGGGGCAATGGCACAGCGATGGCGGAATTTACGCGTTATCCCGATGATCGTTGCCGGATCGAAACCAATGGCGCCGTGTCGAAATTTTACAAGATTACCGGTACACAGCGCCAGTCGGGCACTATTTATCCCGACAGCCCAAGCCGCGCGGTGTTTCTCGGCACGCTCAGCCTGGCCGATGAAAAGCGCGCGATGGACTATGATCGCGATGACGTGCGCAACCTTGCGGGCTATTTTGAACGCGTGGGGGAGAAGCGCTGGCGTCTGGTCCTTCCCCGTCCACAATTTGAATCGATCCTGGATGTGATCGAACTGGTGCCGCTGCAGTGATGGTCATCGCCTTGTCGCGTTGACCCCAAGGTTGTAAATCCTTTACAAGCTCATTGCCCGATCCAACCCGGTGTGGTGTGCGGCAGATGAGGGATGGCATGGCCGATCGCAAACTTCTCGCTGGCCATGCTGTCCGTCGCTTACGGCGCCACGCCGCGCTGACTCAGGCAGCGATGGCTGAAACGCTCGCCATTTCGCCAAGCTATCTTAATCTGGTCGAACGCAATCAACGGCCATTATCCGCGCAATTGCTTGTCAAACTCGCTGAATGCTTCGATTTTGATCCGCGCGCGCTCGCCGCGGCTGAACCGGGCGGGGGCGAAGCGGGCATTCGCCGTCGGCTTGCCGATCCGATGTTTGCCGATCTCGATATTGATCGCAACGAGGTGGAAGAATGGCTGGCCGGCGCACCCGGCGGTGCGGAGGCCTTTGCGCGCGCTTTTGACCGGATCGGTGCAGGCGGCGGTGCGCTGGTGGAGGGGCTCGATCCGGTCGCGCAGGTGCGGCGAGAGATTGATCATTGGCGCAATCATTTTCCCGATCTCGACGCTGCCGCTGAACGGCTTGCAGACGAAATGCGGCTCGGCGCGGGCGATCTCTACGGGGCGGTCGCGGATCGGCTGCGGATCAAACACCAATTATCCTTGCGGGTGCTCCCGGTGGAAGTAATGCCCGATATGCTGCGTCGGCTTGATCTCCATGCTCGACAATTGCAGCTGTCTGAACTGCTCGACCCGGCTTCTCGCGCCTTTGCGGTTCTGTTTCAGCTCGCCCAAATCGAGGCGCGCGCCGAAATCGATGCGTTGATCGCGGGGGCAGGCTTTACCGATCGCGCCGCTGAACATCTCCATCGCCGCCATTTGTGCAGCTATTTCGCTGCTGCGGTGATGATGCCCTATGCTCGCTTTCTGCGCGCCTGCGAGGCGACGGGCTATGATATCGAATTATTGCAGCGCCGTTTTGGGGCGGGGTTCGAGCAAGTCGCGCACCGATTGACGACGTTGCAGCGGGTAGGCGCGCGTGGTCTGCCTTTTTTCATGATCCGGATTGATCGTGCCGGCCAGGCGTCGAAACGCTTTTCGGGTGCGAGCAGTGCCGCCTTGGTCGAAGCTGATGGGCGTTGCCCGTTGTGGCGGCTGCACCACGCTTTTGAACGGCCGGGGTCGCTGACCGTCCAACTCGTTGAGGTGCAGGATGGTGGCCGTTGGCTGACGATGGCGCGTACGGTGACGCCGCAGGGACGTCGCTATGGCGCAACGGGTGCCGAGTTTGCGGTTGGGCTGGGGGTAGAGGCCAGCCTGGCCGGTGCATTAGCGGTAGCGCGCGGGGTCGATCTGGCCGGGGATGCGACCCCAATCGGGCTTGGCTGCCGCGCCTGCCTGCGCGTCGATTGTCCGCAACGGTCGGCACCGCCCGCGGGGCGCGCGCTGATCGTCAATGAGACGGAGCGTCGCCTTTCGCCAATCAGTTTCGCGGGCGACTGATATCCAAGCTTCTATGCCGCATAGCAACAAATGCTGGACTTTGGGGTACGGTGTAGCTGTAAGGCCCGCCAACCAACGATCGGTACTGAGGACGGCATGAATCATAGCGTGGAAAAAGTGTTGTGGGTGCGTCAGTGGAATGACAGCCTGTTCTCGTTCGCCGTCAGTCGGCCGTCCAGTTTCCGTTTCCAGAGCGGCCAGTTCGTGATGTTGGGGCTGCCCGTTAATGGCAAGCCGTTGCTCCGTGCTTATTCGATGGCCTCCCCGCATTATGCCGAGGAGCTCGAATTTTTGAGCATCATCGTGCAGGATGGCCCACTGACGTCGCGGCTGCAGCATATCAAGGCGGGCGACGATCTCTTGCTCGCCGCCAAGCCCGTTGGCAGTTTGGTGTTGGATGCCCTGTTGCCCGGCAAGAACCTCCACATGATCGGTACCGGCACCGGCCTGGCGCCCTGGCTGAGCCTGGCGCGTGACCCCGATGTCTATGACCGTTTCGATAGCGTCACCGTGCAGCACACCGTCCGCAACAAGGATGATCTGGCCTATTTCGATCTGCTGTCGAGCCGGCTGGCTGATGATCCGCTGGTTGCCGATGAAGCGGCGACCAAGTTTCATTATGATTGGGTCGCGACCCGCAATACCGAAGCGGGCCAGGATCACCGTCGCATCACCGATCGCATCCGCGACGGCAGCTACAAGCTCGACCCCGAAACCGATCGCGTGATGCTGTGCGGATCGATGGCGATGATCAAGGAAACCGCATCGATTCTCGAAGGGCTTGGTTTTGTGGAGGGCGCGATGTCAGGCCCGGGCACTTTCGTGCTGGAGCGCGCGTTCGTCGGCTAAGGCTGGCGCCGTGCCGTCCTTTTGATCAAGCACCAGCGCTGGTTAGCCGCTCCAGCTGGTCTGGGCTTAGTGTTACCGCCATCGCGCCAATCAGCTCCTCCATCTGTGCGACGCTGGTGGCGCTGGCAATCGGGGCGGTGACGCCGGGCTGAGCGGCTAACCAGGCCAGCGCGATTTGGGCCAGCGTCGCGCCGGTTTCCTCGGCAACCGTATCCATCGCCGCCAGCACGTCCATTTTGTGCTCAAGCATGGCAGCCATCCGCCCACCGCGAACGCTTTTCGACAGATCGGCGCTGCGGCGATATTTGCCGGTGAGGAAGCCCGAGGCGAGGCCATAATAGGGCACAACGCCGATATTATGGGTCACACAGAGGTCCTGCAACTCGCCTTCGAACTTGTCGCGGCTGACGAGATTATATTCGGGCTGGAGCACGTGATAATGCGGCAGGCCGTGGGCGGTGGCGAGGTCGAGCGCTGATTGCAGCCGCGCGGCGTGAAAGTTGGACGCGCCGACAACGCGGATTTTGCCGGCATCAGCCAATGTGCCGAACGCAGCCAGCGCCGCCTCTTGCGGGACATCTTCATCGTCCTGATGCGCGAAATAAAGATCGATCGTTTCGATGCCGAGCCGCTTGAGCGAGGCGTCACAGGCTGCTGCAATCCGGGCGGGGGCAAGCTTCGTACCGCCCGCACCGGGCAGCATGCCAACCTTGGTGGCGATCTGCACGCGATCGCGCTTGCCGCTCGTCGCGAGCCATTCACCGATCACCGTCTCTGATTCGCCGCCGACATGGCCCGGTACCCAGGCCGAATAGACATCAGCGGTATCGATCATCGTGCCGCCCCCGTCGACAAAGGCGTCAAGGATGGCAAAGCTGGTCGCCTTGTCGGCGGTCCACCCAAAAACATTCCCGCCCAGCACCAGCGGCGCGATGTGCAGGTCGGTGCTGCCGAGTTGGCGTAACTGGGGCATGGTCATTCCTGATTGTTCGCTGGCTCGGCGATCGCATTGGCCGACACGCTATCATTGTCGAGCATGGCCGCTGCCTCGTTTAGCTGGCGTGCCTCACTGGGAGAAGCCCCGCTTTGGTCCGTCGCCGGCGCGCCACAACCGGCGAGCAACAGCGCCAGGGCAAGCGCGCCATAATAGCGGGGCGTAAGGTGAAGCGAGGCGGACGCGGCCATTATTCGTCGATTTCGCCGTTGGCAGCATCAGCAATATTACCGATTTTCTCGGCGCCGCGATCCATTGCGTTTTCGGCAGCACCAAAGGCCCGGTCGCTGGCAGCATCGGTATCCTTGGCGGCTTCGATCATCGTCGCATTAGCGTCTGCAGTGATCGCATCGGCGGCTTCTGCCGTTTCGTTTTGTGCCTTGGGTGAACAGGCAGAAAGACCGATGGCAGAAACCGCGATTAGGGCCAGGGAGATCATTGGTCGCATGATTTCATCCTTCTCATTCGGTGTAAGCGCCGCGCTAACGCATCAGACCTATCTGAGGGCCCATCGCCGCGCAATTGCAACGCATTGTCACCAAGTAGCTGAAATTGGACATGCTCAGCTCATTGACGACATATAAAGATATCTTTATATCTTATGGACGATGACGCTTGCCCTCGACATTTTTCGTGCCCTTGCCGATGCGACGCGGCTGCGGATCATGGCCTTGCTCCAATCGATGGAGCTGTCGGTCGGCGAACTGGCGCAGGTCCTGGGACAAAGTCAGCCGCGGGTGTCGCGCCACGTAAAGATATTATGTGATGCCGGGCTGGCCGAACGGCGCAAGGAGGGCAGCTGGGTGTTTCTGGCGCTCGGCGATCGGGCCCTAGTTGCCCCAGTGCTGGCCGCGTTCGACAGCTGGGCTGGGCGCGAGTCGGATCATTGGGCGGTTGCCGATGCGGCCCGCCTGGCGGCGGTGCGCGCCGATCGCGCAGCGGCAGCCAATGCCTGGTTTGAAGCGAATGCCGGTGAGTGGGATGCGATCAGATCACTGCATATTGCCGAGAGCGAGGTTGAAGCCGCGATGAAGCGCGTACTGGGCGATGCGACGATCGGGCAGTTGATCGACATCGGCACGGGTACGGGCAGGATGCTGGAATTGTTCGCGCCCCAAGCCGATCATGCGCTGGGGATTGATCGCTCGTCGGAAATGCTGCGGCTTGCGCGCGCCAAACTCGCTGAGCGCGGGCTGGATCGCGCCGAGCTGCGCCAGGCCGATCTTTATGCCCTGCCGCTGGCCGATGGACAGGCCGATGCGGCGATCCTGCATCATGTGTTGCATTTCGCGCAGCAGCCGGGCGCGGCAATTGCAGAAGCCGCCCGGGTGCTGAGTGCCGGCGGGCGGTTGCTTATCGTCGATTTCGCGCCGCATGATCGCGAAGAGTTGCGCGCGCGAGATGCGCATACCCGGCTCGGCTTTTCTGATGAACAGATGATCGGTTGGTTCGAACTGGCTGGTCTTGCCCCGGTACAGATCGAAACGCTGGAGGGCGGCGCGCTGACCGTGAAACTATGGCTCGGTCGCAAGACCGGCGATCTACTAAAGCAGGTGATGGCGGCATGACGATTTCGGTTTCGCAACTCGAAGAGGCGCGCCGCGCGCTTGAGGCTCCATTGTTCGCTGATCTGGCGGGGGATGCGAATGTGTCCTTCGAATTCTTCCCGCCCAAGACCGAGAAGATGGAAGAGGCGCTGTGGGAAACGGTGAAGACGCTTGAGCCCTTTGGCCCACGCTTTGTCTCGGTGACCTATGGCGCTGGTGGATCGACGCGCGAGCGCACGCACGCCACCGTTGCACGCATCCAGCGCGATACATCGATGGGCGCGGCGGCACATCTGACCTGTGTCGAGGCGAGCCGCGACGAAATTGATGCGATTGCCGATGCCTATTGGCAAGCAGGCATCCGCCACATCGTCGCGTTGCGCGGCGATGCACCAGGGACAACCGGCTTTGTGCCGCACCCGCAAGGCTATACCAATGCCGCTGATCTCGTCGCTGGGCTAAAGCGGCTGCACCCGTTTGAGATTTCGGTCGCGGCCTATCCGGAAAACCACCCGGATTCGCGCGATTCCGCCGATGATCTGGATAATCTGAAGCGCAAGCTCGACGCGGGCGCGACGCGCGGGATCACGCAGTTTTTTTTCGAACCCGAAACATTTTTCCGCTTCCGTGACCGTTTGTCTGCGGCGGGAATCAGCACGGAAATGGTACCCGGCATCATGCCCGTGACCAATTTTGCCAGTATTGTCCGGATGTCGGCAATGTGTGGCACGGCCGTCCCCGCCTGGCTCGGACGGTTGTTCGACGGGCTGGATGATCATCCCACCAGTCGCCAGTTGATTGCCGCCACGCTCGCAGCGGAATTATGCCGCAAGTTGTACGCCGGCGGGGTGCGTGACTTGCATTTCTACACGCTCAATCGCGCCGAACTAAGCTTTGCGATCTGTCACCTGTTGGGGTTGCGGGCGCGGGTTGGCGATAGGGCGGCAGCAGCTTGAATGATTTAAGCCCCTCCCCTTCAGGGGAGGGGTTGGGGTGGGGACCATCCCCAAGCGCGGGCTCGGTGAGACTGACAGCCCCCACCCCCACCCCCTACCCCTCCCCTGAAGGGGAGGGGCTTAAGAAGGAAAACGAAATGTCTGCACGCACTAAACTCCTCGCCGCCGCCGCCGAGCGCATTTTGCTGACCGATGGCGCGTTCGGCACCGAAATCCAGAACTGGAAGCTGGTCGAAGCCGATTATGCTGGCGACCTGAAGCTCGCCAAGGATCAGAAGGGCAACAATGATATCCTCGCGCTCACCAAGCCGGAGGTGCCGGAGACGATCACGCGCGAATATCTGGAGGCGGGTTCGGACATCGTCTCGACCAACACCTTTTCGGCCAATCTGATCAGCCAGGCCGATTATGCGGCGGAACATCTGGTGCGCGAGATTAACATTGCCTCGGCACAGATCGCCCGGCGTTGTGCCGATGAATATGCCGCTAAAGATGGCCGCCCGCGTTTCGTGGCCGGCGCCATTGGGCCGACCAATAAGACCTTGTCGCTCAGTCCCGACGTTAACGATCCGGGCTTTCGCGAGATTGATTTCGATTATCTGAAGGACGTTTATCTCGAACAGGTCCTGGCACTGGTTGAAGGCGGGGTAGATTTTATCCTGATCGAAACGGTGTTCGATACGCTCAATGCCAAGGCAGGGATTATGGCGGTGATCGAGGCGAGCGAGGTGCTTGGTCGTGAAGTGCCGATGATGCTGTCGATGACGCTGACCGATCTGTCGGGGCGCAATCTTTCGGGCCATACGGTCGAGGCGTTCTGGCATGCGGTGCGGCATGCGCGGCCGCTGACGATCGGGCTCAACTGCTCGTTTGGCGCAGAACAGCTGCGCCCGCATGTGAAGACGCTTAGCGCGATCGCCGATACGTTGATCATGATTTATCCAAATGCTGGGCTGCCCAACGAGCTTGGCGCCTATGACGAGGAACCGCCGACAACGGCGGGGCTGGTCAAGGAATGGGCGGAGGCTGGGCAGGTGAATATCCTGGGCGGCTGCTGCGGATCGACGCCTGCGCATATCAAGGCGATGGCGGATGCCGTTGCCGGGCTGCCTGGCCGCGCGGTGCCGGTGCCACCGGTGGTGACGCGGCTGGCCGGGCTGGAGCCGATGACGATGGCGGCTTGATTTGGACTCCCCTCCCGCTTGCGGGAGGGGCCGGGGGTGGGAACGATTCCCCTCCCGCAAGCGGGAGGGGGGAAGATAGTTTCATGACCACCTCCTCCACCAATTTCGTCAATATCGGTGAACGCACCAATGTCACCGGCTCGGCGGCCTTCAAAAAGCTGATCATGGCGGGCGATTACACGCGCGCTGTCGAGGTCGCGCGCCAGCAGGTCGAAAATGGCGCCCAGGTGCTCGACGTCAACATGGATGAGGGGCTGCTCGACGCGCACCACGCCATGACGACCTTCCTGAAGCTGATCGCCGCCGAACCCGATATTGCGCGCATCCCGTTCATGATCGACAGCTCGAAATGGTCGGTGATCGAGGCGGGGCTAAAATGCGTCTCGGGCAAGCCGATCGTCAATTCGATCAGCATGAAAGAAGGCGAGGCGCAGTTCCTCGACCAGGCGCGCAAGGTGATGGCGTACGGTGCCGCCGTGGTGGTGATGGCGTTCGACGAGGTTGGCCAGGCCGATACCAAAGAGCGTAAAGTCGAAATCTGCGAACGAGCCTACAAGCTGCTGACCGGCATCGGCTTTCCGCCCGAAGATATCATCTTCGACCCCAATATCTTCGCGGTTGCGACGGGCATTGACGAGCATCGCCGCTATGCGATTGATTTCATTGAGGCATGTACGGAGATCAAGGCGCGCTGCCCGCATGTCCATATCTCGGGCGGGCTCTCGAACCTGAGCTTCTCGTTTCGCGGTAACGAGCCGGTGCGCCGGGCGATGCACAGCGTGTTCCTGTACCACGCCATCCCCGCTGGCCTCGACATGGCAATCGTCAACGCAGGCCAGCTCGACATTTATGACGACATCAATCCAGCACTGCGCGAAGCGTGCGAGGATGTGATCTGGGACCGGCGGGATGATGCGACCGACAATCTGATTACGCTTGCCGAAAGCTTTCGCGGCACCGATGCGGTGGCCGAAAAGGCGGCGGAGGAATGGCGCGGCTGGCCAGTCAACAAGCGGCTGGAACATGCGCTCGTCAAGGGCATCGACCTGTATGTCGTCGACGATACCGAGGAAGCGCGCCAGGGCTTTGCCCGCCCCATTGAAGTGATCGAGGGGCCGCTGATGGACGGCATGAATGTGGTTGGCGACTTGTTCGGATCGGGCAAGATGTTCCTGCCCCAGGTCGTGAAATCAGCGCGCGTGATGAAGAAGGCGGTCGCGCATCTGTTGCCCTTCATCGAAGCCGCCAAGGAACCCGGCGCGCGTGGCAAGGGCAAGATCATCATGGCGACCGTCAAAGGCGACGTCCACGATATCGGCAAGAACATCGTCGGCGTCGTTCTGCAGTGCAACGGCTTCGACGTGGTCGATATGGGCGTGATGGTGCCCTGGACGGACATATTGAAGGCCGCCAACGACCATGATGCCGACATGATCGGGCTGAGCGGCCTGATCACCCCGTCGCTCGATGAGATGGTGACGGTAGCTGAGGAGATGAAGCGCGCCGGCATGACGATGCCACTGCTGATCGGCGGCGCGACAACGTCAAAAGTCCACACCGCGCTGCGCATTGCGCCCGCCTATGATGGCCCGGTCGTGCACGTGCTTGATGCCAGCCGTGCAGTCGGCGTTGCCTCAACGTTGGTCAGCGACACGATCCGCGACGATTTCGTCCAGAAGACGGCGGACGAATATGAAGCCGTCCGCGTTGCTCGCGCCAATAAGGGGCAGAACGAGCTGGTGCCGCTTTCCACCGCCCGCGACAATGCGTTTGAGGCAGACATGGCGCTCAAGCCGCCGCATCCCAAGCAGCCGGGCGTCCATATCTTCCGCGACTGGGACCTGAACCATCTGCGCCAGCTGATCGACTGGACGCCCTTTTTCCGCGCCTGGGAGCTGGCCGGCAATTATCCTGCGATCCTGACCGATAATGTCGTCGGTGAGAGTGCAACGAGCCTCTTCGCCGATGCCAATGCAATGCTCGACAAGATTATCGCTGAAGGATGGCTACACGCGCGTGGTGTCGCTGGCTTGTGGCCGTGCCGGCGCGAGGGCGACGATGTTATCCTGCATCTCGACAACGAAGATCATGTCCGCCTGCCGTTCCTGCGCCAGCAGATCCAGAAGCGCGAAGGCCGGGCCAATATGTGCCTGGCCGATTTCGTTAGCCATGATGGCGACTGGATCGGCGGTTTTGCGGTCAGCATCCACGGCATCGAACCGCATCTCGCGCGCTTCAAGGCAGCGATCGACGATTATTCGGACATTCTGCTCAAGGCGCTTGCTGACCGGCTGGCCGAAGCCTTTGCCGAGGCGCTGCACCAGCATGTCCGCAAGGAGCTCTGGGGCTATGCCCCCGACGAGCAGCTGACCAATGAAGCGCTGATCCGCGAGCAATATCGCGGCATTCGCCCTGCGCCTGGCTATCCGGCCTGCCCCGAGCACAGCCTGAAAACGACGCTGTTCAAACTGCTCGATGCGCACCATGCGACGGGTATCTCGCTCACCGAAAGCTTCGCGATGTTGCCGACGGCGGCGGTCAGCGGCTTTTACTTCGGGCACCCGCAGGCGGAGTATTTTGGCGTCGCGCGGGTAGGTCGTGACCAGCTGGAGGACTATGCCGTGCGACGTGGCGTGGACCTGGCGACCGCGGAACGGTGGCTGCGACCTAACCTGGATTGAGCCGTTAACCCTCAATTAGCCTTTCCCCGGGCCTGGAAACCGGGCATTTTGCGCATCTTCGAGGAGATGCCTCAATGCGTTTTGCCCTGCCATTTATCGCCATCGCGCTGACCGCGCCTGCCGCCGCACAACAGGCGAGCGCACCCTTCACCGTCCAGGAAACCGGGCAGGGCTTTGCGCAACTCGACGATGCGTTGATGTCGATCCGGGGGCAGGATGCGACGATCCTGATCGCACCGGGCACCTACCGCCAATGCGCCATCCAGCAGGCCGGACATATCACCTTCAAGGCGGCGCAGCCGGGTAGCGTCATTTTTGACGGCGTTACCTGTGAGGGCAAGGCGGCGTTGGTGCTGCGTGGCGAGGGATCGACTGTCGATGGCATCATCTTTCGCAACATGCGCGTCGGCGATGGCAATGGCGCTGGAATCCGGATCGAGATTGGTGATCTGACCGTGCTGAATTCGATGTTCCTCGATAGCCAGGAGGGCATCCTGGGCGCGCAGGATAGCCCGCGCCGGATCAGCATCGATCGATCGACCTTTTCGGGCCTTGGCCAGTGCGACGAGACGCCCGATTGTGCGCACAGCATCTATCTCGCGACGCGCGGGCAGGTGACCGTCACCCACTCACGCTTTGAGCGCGGGCGCGGTGGGCATTATGTCAAGCTGCGCGCGCCCAACGTCTCTATCACCGACAATAGCTTTGACGATAGCGAAGGGCGCAAAACCAATTACATGATCGACCTGCCCGAAGGCGGTACCGGGCTGATCGCGCGCAATATCTTTGTTCAGGGGGCCTATAAGGAAAACTGGACCGGGTTCATCGTCGTCGCGGCTGAAGCGCGCAAATATCGCTCGGCCGGGCTGCGGGTGGAAGGCAATACCGCCAGCCTAGCGCCGGGCCAGACCAAAAGCCCGGCGTTTGTCGCTGATGTCAGCCATGAAACGCTGGCGGTTGGACAAAACGCGCTGGGTGCAGGGGTGCGCGCTTTCGAGCGCCGCTGACCGCGACTAGCGGCAACTGTCCCCCGCACTGGCATCCAGATCCAGGCAGCGGCCGTCCATCTCTGGCGCACCCAGCGTCAGGCCGATCGTGGCGGCGAGCGTTGGGGCAATATCGACAGTCTCCACGGCCAAAGGCTGTTCAAAGCCCGCCATCCCCTTGCGCCAGAACAAGATCGGCACGCGCCGGTCATAATCCCAGAATGAGCCGTGCGTTGCGACATAGCCCCGGGTCGGATCGGGGATCGGCGTGATCCGCGGCTTCAGAGCAATGATGATGTCGCCTGATCGCGCCGGGTGAAAGCTCGCTTTGGCGCGCTGCACCAACGTCCAGGTCTCGGCAGGGCCAGAGGGGAGCGGTGCAGCGATGATCTCCGCCCGGCTGAATGCGGTCGCAACTTGCGGGTGGGCGCGGTACAGCGTCAGCGCTTCGGCCAGCACCGCATCATATTGTTTCTTTGGCAATTTGGCGTCGATCCACACATCGCCAACCGGATCGCCATAGAGCAATTGACCCGTCAGGCCGAGTTTTGCCGCTACCGCGTCACCCACCGCCTTGGGGTTCAGCGCTGGATCGATCCGCGCCGCTTGGCCCATGGCGTGCTGATCATTGCGTTCGGGCAGATCATGGCCGCCATGATCGGCGGTCAGCACGACCTGATAATCAATACCCATCGATTCAAGCACCGCGAAAAAAGTGCCCATCGTCTGGTCGAGTTGGGTGAGCTGCAGGCACATTTCGCTGCCCTCAGTGCCATAGGTGTGGCCGACATAATCGGTCGCGGAGGCACCGATGGCGATCAGGTCAGTCGCGGCACCCTTGCCCAGCTTCATGTCGCGGATCAGACCTGCCGCCATCGCAAACAGCGCTTCATCGGCTTCTGGCGAAGCACGAAAGGCGCGGGTGTCGCCTTCCTTGCGCTCGAAACGCCCGGTGCCAACGCTCTTGCCCGCGCCAATATCGATGGCGCGGTCGCGGGTTGAACAAAAGGCCGTCATCGCCATCGCCGGTTGGGCGAGGGCGATCCGTGCCGCGACGGCATCATTGGCCTGCTGGACGATCGGCGGCGTGGTGCGGCCGGCATAGCTGACGAATTTCTTGCCGTCCCACCACCAGAGCTCATCGACCTGATGGCCGCCCATCATCACCGCCGCGCGATCCTTGCCAGCGACGGAGACGACGCGGGTAGCCGGGTTGGCGGCCTTCATGCGTTCGCCAAGCGTGGGGACCAGCAGATGCTTGTCGGACACGGTATAGACGATCGAATTGCTGCCGGGGACGCTCTCATCCTCCGCGCAATAGACGGTCTTGTCGGAGCGGGCGGTTTTCAGGTCAACCCAGCTATTGGCGATGATGCCACTGCGCGCTGGGCGCATGCCGGTAAGGATCGTCGAATGGCCGGGGCAGGTTTCGGTCGCGGCATGGCTTTGATAGCCGGATGGGAAAACCGCCCCGTCGAGCAGCCGTTTGAAGCCGCCGGTGAAATGGTTACGATATTCAGCAAAAAGGTCAGCAGAAAATTGATCGACCGAAATCGTCACGATCAGCTTGGGCGGCGCCTTTGCGGGGGTGGCCGCTGGTGCTGCTGCGGCGCTGACCGGTGCGTTGCTGTCTTGCGCTGCTGCATTGGTCGTAACCAAAGCGAGCGCGCTTGCGAATAACGTGGCAACTCTTTTCATCAAGTCTCTCCCGATCGGGTGCACCGCGCCCAGAGTTTCGGCTATGCGCCGGGACCGGGCCTGAAAACAAGGATTGCCGCATGCGCGCATTGGGTTTCGTTATCGTGACGATGTTGCTGTGGCTCGCCGGTGTCGCGCCAGCAATGGCGCAGGCGCCCGATCCCTATTCAAAGGGGCCGCATCTCGCGACGACGCTCATCGCCGAAAGCATGGCCCCCGCGGCAGGCAGCACGGTGACGCTGGCCTATGACGTCACGCCGCAGCGCGGCTGGCATGGCTATTGGCAAAATCCGGGCGATGCCGGCTTTCCCGCCAAATTCGATTGGACCTTGCCTGCTGGGATTACGGCCGGTGCCACGCTCTATCCCGTGCCGACGACGCTGATCATCGCTGATCTGATGAACTATGTGTTCGAACAACATTACACGTTGCTGGTCACGCTGCAGATTCCGGCGGGCCTCGCGCCGGGCACGGCGCTGCCAATCAAGCTGCGTTCCAATTATCTCGTTTGCACCGAAGAAATCTGCGTCCCCGAATCGGCCGATTTGTCAGTCAATCTCGTTATTGGCGACGGCGCGGTGACGCCTGCGGCGCGCGCGCAGTTCGACGGTTTCCGCCAGGCGCTGCCCAAGCCGATCGGCATGGGCGCGCGCTATCAGGTGGATGGCAAATCGGTGCGGATTGAGGTGCCTTATCCTGCCGCAACCCCGCTGACCAAGGCCTATTTCTTTCCGGTAACGGCAGGGGCGGTAAACTATGCCGCGCCGCAAAAGGTCGTGCGCGATGGCGATCGCCTGGTCATTGAAACCGGGGCGGGCACCGCCAGCGGGCCAGTGGAAGGCGTCTTGCGGATCGGCGACGCAAAGGGGCTGATGGTGTCGGCAACCCCCGGCACGGTTGCGCCCGCCGCAAAGGATGGCGCTGCGCCCGGCGTGCCGGAAGGCGTGCTGTTTGCGACGCTGATCGCGCTCGGTGGAGCCATTTTGGGTGGGTTGATCCTCAACATCATGCCCTGCGTGTTTCCGATTCTGAGCCTGAAGGCGCTCAGCCTTGCCAAAGGTAGCGTCAACGAACGCGAAGCGCGCGGCGAGGCGCTGGCCTATACCGCCGGTGTGCTCACCGTCATCATGGGGTTGGGCGCAACCATCCTGGCGCTGCGTGCAGGCGGTGCGGCGGTTGGCTGGGCCTTTCAGTTGCAGAACCCGGCGACAATTGTTGTGCTGCTGATGCTCGTCGTCGCGCTGACGCTCAATCTTGCCGGCTTGTTCGAAATACCGACGCCGCGCTTCGTCGATTCGGCGAGCGGCGCGAGCGGGGCGTTTGCTACGGGCGCGCTCGCCGCGATCATCGCGACGCCGTGCACTGGGCCGTTCATGGGCGCAGCATTGGGCGCGGCGCTGGTGCTGCCCTGGTATGCAGCGCTGGCAGTGTTCTTCGGGCTTGGCTTTGGTCTGGCGATCCCTTTCCTGTTGATTGGCTTCGTGCCGCCGCTGCGCAAGGCGCTGCCCAAGCCCGGCGCATGGATGGAAACCTTCCGCCAAATCCTTGCCATCCCGATGGGGCTGACCGCGATCTGGCTTGCCTGGGTGCTTGGTGGTGAAGCGGGGACGGACGGCATTACGCTCGGCCTGATCGGCGCACTCGGCATCGGCATTGTGCTGTTTGTGGTCGGCAAGCGCCAGCATAAGGGGCTGTCGGCGCATTGGCTGAACGTGGTGCTGCTGATCGGCGTAACGACGGCGACTGCTTATTATGTGCGCGCGGTGCCGAAGGGTGCGGCCGGTGCGGCGATGTTGGCGGCCGAGAACAAGGCGGCGTTCAGCGAGGAAAAGCTCGCCGAAGCGCGCGCCAAGGGGCAGCCGGTGTTCGCCTATTTCACCGCCGATTGGTGCCTGACGTGTAAAGTCAACGAACGCGTCGCGATCGATACCGATCAAGTCAAGGCAGCGTTTGCCAAGCACAATGTTGCGGTGATGGTCGGCGACTGGACCGATGGCGACCCCAAGCTCGGCCGCTTCATCGAATCGCACAACCGCGCCGGCGTGCCGCTCTATCTGTTCTACAAACCCGGTGCTGAAGAACCGGAAGTGCTGCCTCAGGTGCTGACCCCAGCGATGTTGAGCGAGTTGGCGGGGGGCTAGGCGACGACCGACGTGGTCACGGCACGGTTCGCGCCGACAACTGCCTCGAAGCGCTCATGATATTTCGGGTGCTCGGTGCCCATCATCCGATCCCACCAGGTGAAATAGAGCCCGAAATTATAGCGGCCTTCGGTGTGGTGCAGATCGTGGTGGGTGGTCGTCGTCAGCCAGCCGGTCAAGGGCGAGCGGGTAAAGCCCGGCCAGGCAAGCTCAAAGCCCGAATGGCCGACTGCGTTGCGCGCGATCTGATGGCCTAGAAAGATGAATGCCGCCCAGGGCTGGATCGGCACGATATGGCTGATGATCAGGAACATCACCGGCACGTAAATGCTTTCGAAAATCGCCTCGATCGGCGCAAAGCTATAGGCAGCCCAGCTGGTTGGCGTGCGGCTGACATGATGAGTCGCATGTGCGCGGCGGAACAGGACCTTCAGGTGCAGCGAGCGGTGCATCCAGTAGAACCAGGCATCATGCATGATCACCATGGCGATTATTTGCGCGACCATGATGCCAATATCGGGCGCGCCGCGATTGACGGGCAGCCACCCGGCCCTGAACATCGCGAAGGTCAGCAGATTGACGAGCGAAAAGACGAAAATTGTCTCAACCGAGCGGCGGAATTCGCGCCGCCGGTCGGCAAAGCTCGCCTTGCCGGCCTGAATACGGCGGGGCTCGATCCAGCGCTGGATCAGCCAATATAGCACCGCGACGCCAGCCGCGCCGATCAGATAGCGTGTGAATTCGATCTCGACGGCATGGCCGATCTGCTGCGCGATCGTCGCCAGGGCGGGGGTAAGGGACGACAAAACCGACATCGACATGCTCCGTAGCTGAATGCCCGCTAAGCGTGCGCGAAGGCGGCGACGATGTCCGCGCATTTTTGGAAAAATATGGGCGATTTCGAAAACGAGCAACTGTTTTCAGGGTCGCTGGTTTGCCCCTATCCCTCTCGATGATGATAATGCCGGGCAACTTGCCGACGCTGACAGCACGTTTCTCATCGACCTGACGGGTTCAAACCCGTGCGGAATTCGCCTAGGAAGCGGGCATGACCCAATTCGGACTTACCCCGATAATTCGATCTAGCGGCTCGGCCGACCTTACGGGTGATCGGGGCCATAGGCTTTCGATGATCAGGTTCCTGATTGCCCTAACTGCCGCGTTTTTTCTCGCGATACCGGCGGCGGCACAGAAGCGGATCGCGCTCAGTTTTGATGATGTGCCGCGCCAGGTCGGCGGCTTCTTTACACCAGATGTCCGCACGACGCGGCTCATTGCTGCGCTCCGCAAGGCGCGGGTCGAGCAAGTCGCGTTTTTCTTGACCCCCGGCAATTTGGAGAAGCCAGACGGCAAGGGGGGCGAAGCGCGGATCGCGCGCTATGTCCGCGCGGGCCATGTCATCGCCAATCACAGCTACAGCCATCTCTGGTTATCGCGCACGGCGGCATCCGATTATATTGCTGACATCGACCGTGCCGCCGCCTGGCTTAAGGATCGTCCCGGCTATCGGCCTTGGTATCGTTTTCCCTATCTCGATGAGGGACGGCGCGATCTTGCCAAGCGCGCCGAGGTTCGCGCTGCGCTGGCGGCGCGGGGCCTAGCCAATGGCTATGTGACGATCGACAATTACGACTGGCACATTGATGCGTTGGCGACCAAGGCGAGGCAGGCCGGTCAGCAGATCGACATGCCTGCGCTACGCACCCTCTATGTTGAAACGCTGGTGGGTGCCGCCAACTTCTATGATCGCGCCGCGCTCGACGCGCTCGGCCGCCAGCCCATTCAGATATTGTTGCTCCACGAGACCGATTTGAATGCGATGTTCATTGGCGCCGTCGTTGAGGGGCTGCGCAAGGCTGGCTGGGAGATTGTTTCGATCGACGCGGCCTATCGCGATCCGATCGCCACGCGCGAACCCAATGGCTGGTTCACCAATGGCGGCAGAGTCGCCGCGCTTGCGCAGGATGCCGGGCGTGCGCCAAAGGATTTGATCGATCCAAGAACCGATGAAACCGTCCTCACCACCCTGTTTTCCGCGCGCGTCCTGAAGGGCCAATGATGACCACCCAATTTGACCTAACCGACGACCAGCGCGAGATTCAGGATCTGGCGCGCAAGTTCACTGCTGACCGGATCACGCCCTTTGCCGGCGAATGGGACGAGAAGCACATCTTCCCGCGCGCGACGATCAAGGAAGCCGCCGCGCTTGGCTTTGCCTCGATCTATGTCAGCGAAGAATCGGGCGGCATCAATCTGGGTCGGCTGGAGGCGGCACTGATCATGGAGGCGATGGCCTATGGCTGCCCCTCGACCAGCGCCTTTATCTCGATCCACAACATGGCGTCGTGGATGATCGATCGGTTCGGCAGTCCGCAGGTTAAGGCGAAGTATCTGCCCGATTTGATCTCGATGGAAACGATCGCCAGCTATTGCCTGACCGAGCCCGGCAGCGGTTCCGATGCGGCAGCGCTGAAGACGCGCGCGGTGCTGGATGGCGATCATTATGTTGTCACCGGTACCAAGCAGTTCATCTCGGGCGCGGGCGAGAATGACGTCTATGTCACCATGGTCCGCACCGGCGAGGATGGGCCGAAGGGCGTCAGCTGCTTGGTCATCGAAAAGGACATGCCCGGCGTGTCCTTCGGTGCGAATGAGCGCAAGCTCGGTTGGCATTCGCAGCCGACCCGGCAGGTGATCCTTGAAGAAGTCCGCGTTCCCGTCGCCAACCGGGTTGGTGGGGAAGGCGAGGGGTTTCGCATCGCGATGATGGGGCTCGATGGCGGTCGGTTGAATATCGGCGCCTGCTCGCTCGGGGGCGCACAGCGCTGCCTGGACGAGGCGATCAGCTACACGCGTGACCGCAAGCAGTTCGGCACCGCGATCAGCGATTTCCAGAACACCCAGTTCATGCTCGCCGACATGGCGACTGAGCTCGAGGCGGCGCGCGCGCTGCTCTACATGGCCGCCGCCAAGGTGACGGCGAACGCGCCCGACAAAACCAAGTTCGCCGCCATGGCGAAGCGGCTGGCGACCGATACGGGATCATCGGTGGTCGATCGTGCGCTGCAGCTGCACGGCGGGTACGGGTATCTGATGGACTATCCAATCGAACGCTTCTGGCGCGACCTGCGCGTCCATTCGATCCTGGAAGGCACCAACCAGGTAATGCGGATGATCGTCGGACGGGAGCTGACCCGGCAGTGATCGTCATATCGCTCGCCGCTTTAGCGGCTTACAACTTTCTGCTCCGTGTCTCCGCGTCTCCGCGTGAACCAAAGCCCGATTTGGTCACGCGGAGACGCAGAGACGCGGAGGTGTCTGCCCCCGAGGTGACGCTGTGACTGACGAACTGATCGCTGTTGTAGAGGGCCGTACCGGCCGTATTCGGCTTAACCGGCCTGGCGCGATCCATGCGCTCAACACCGCAATGTGTGCGGCAATGTTGGACGCGCTTGAGGCGTGGCGCGTCGATATCGGGATTGAGGCGGTGCTGATCGATCATGCTGCCGCGCCGGATGGTGACCCAAAAAAATCTCGCGGCTTTTGCGCTGGTGGCGACATTCGCATGCTCGCGGAGAGCGGGGCGAAGGACGGGGTCGATGCACGCGCGTTCTTCCACACCGAATATCGGATGAACCACAAGCTGTTCACTTATGTGAAGCCGACCGTCGCCTTCATGGACGGCATCACGATGGGGGGCGGTGTCGGCATATCGCAGCCCTGCCGCTACCGTGTTGCGACCGAGAACACCCGGCTGGCGATGCCGGAAACGGGGATCGGCCTTTTCCCCGATGTCGGTGGCGGCTGGTATTTGTCGCGGCTCGCCGGGCGGATGGGGCAGTTTCTGGCGCTGACCGGGCACCGCCTGGATGGGGCAGAATGTTTGGCGCTTGGGTTGGCCACCCATTATCTTCCAAGCGCGTCGCTCGACGAAGCGAAGGCCCGCATCATCGCTGATCCGCGATCGATCGATGCCATTCTTCGTGACCTGTCGATCGCACCGCCTGAAGCGAGGATTTTGTCGCAAGCTGCCGAGATCGATCGCTTGTTCGCATCGGATGAGCTGGAAGCGGTGTTTGCCACGCTCGAAGCCGATCCCGGCGATTGGGCGCAGGCCCAACTCAAGCTGCTCCTTACCAAGTCACCGCAGACCATGAAGGTCTCGCTGCGTCTGCTCCATGAAGCCGCGCTGATGCATGATTTCGCTGATGAGATGCGGCAGGAATATGCGGTCGGCGCGCATGTGGTGCAGCGACATGATTTCCTTGAAGGCGTGCGCGCGGTCATCATCGATAAGGACAACGCCCCGCGCTGGGACCCAGCGACACCGGAAGGCGTGACCGATCACGTTATCGACCAGATTTTTGCGCCGCTGTCTGACGACGAGGCGTGGACACCGCACGATTGACCACCCTCCCGCGTCACCCCGCGTCAAGCCCGGGGCGACGAAAGAAAGAGAAAGACATGGCCACCTACGAAACCCTTCTCGTCGAACAGCGCGGCGCGGTAACGCTGATCACGCTCAACCGGCCTCAGGCGCTCAACGCGCTCAACAGCCAAGTGCTAGCCGAACTGATCGCTGTACTGGGAGCATTTGATGCCGATCCGTCACAAGGCTGCGCCGTGCTGACAGGGTCCGAAAAGGCATTTGCGGCTGGCGCGGACATCAAGGAAATGCAGGCGATGGGCTTTGCCGAGATGTTCGGCACCAACCATTTTGCGGGCTATGACCGGGTGACCGCGACGCGCAAGCCAATCATTGCGGCGGTGGCGGGCTATGCGCTCGGCGGTGGTTGCGAGGTGGCGATGATGTGCGATTTCATCCTTGCGGCCGATACCGCCAAATTCGGCCAGCCCGAGATCAAGCTCGCGGTCTCCCCCGGCATGGGCGGATCGCAGCGGCTCGCCAAGGCAGTCGGCAAGGCCAAGGCGATGGAAATGTGTCTGACCGGCCGGATGATGGACGCCGCAGAAGCCGAGCGCGCTGGGCTCGTCAGTCGCGTCGTCCCGGCGGCAGACCTGATCGACGAAGCAGTAAAGACAGCCACCGTGATCGCGGGCATGGCGCCGCTGGCGGTCAAGGCGAACAAGGAAATGGTCAACACCGCGTTTGAAACGGGCCTGACCCAGGGCATCCTTTTTGAACGGCGGTTGTTCCATGGTCTGTTCGGGACGGCAGACCAGAAAGAAGGCATGGCCGCCTTTGTCGAGAAGCGCACCGGGGTTTGGACAGGGAAGTAATAATGACCAGCATCGCATTCATTGGCCTCGGCAATATGGGCGGCGGCATGGCCGCGAATCTAGCCAAGGCCGGCCATGATGTTCGCGCATTTGATCTGTCGCCCGATGCGCTTGATCGGGCGCGGGCGGCCGGCTGTTTGCCCGCCGCCACGGCCGCCGCTGCCGTCGAGGGGGCGGAGGTTGTCGTAACGATGCTGCCCGCTGGCACGCATGTCGAGACGGTTTACACGCATGAAGTTTTTCCGTCGGCTGCGGCCAATACATTGTTGATTGATTGCTCGACGATTGACGTCGAAACGGCGCGACGGGTGGCAGCGGCTGCACAAACCAAGGGATTGGTTGCGGTCGACGCGCCGGTTTCAGGCGGCATTGCGGCGGCGAGTGCTGGCAGCCTGACGTTCATGGTCGGCGGCAGCGATTCAGGTTTTGAACGTGCCGCGGTAATCCTGGAGTCCATGGGCAAGGCGGTGATCCATGCCGGGTTAAACGGCGCTGGCCAGGCCGCGAAGATTTGCAACAACATGCTCCTCGGTGCCTCAATGGTCGCCACGTGCGAAGCATTCTTGTTGGCGGAGAAACTGGGGCTGGATGCCCAGAAATTCTTCGATATCTCCAGCGTGTCTTCGGGCCAGAACTGGTCGATGACCAGCTATTGCCCCGTCCCCGGGGTTGGGCCGAATTCGCCCGCCGATCATGAATATCAGGGTGGCTTCGCTGTCGCCTTGATGCTCAAGGATCTCAAGCTGGCGCTGCACGCGGCGCAACTCTCTGGCGCAGATACGCCGATGGGCGCGCAGGCAGCGGGGCTGTATCAGCGCTTCGCTGATCAGGGCCAGGCGGGGCTCGATTTTTCGGGGATCATCCGGATGCTGGCAACCAAGGACTGATGGCCCGCAAGCCACGCATTGCGTGATCGCCCAAAGCGTTTAGTGTTCTCGCCAAAGGGTCGAAACCCCAATCTCGGTCGGGCCGCACCTGCTGACCCCCTGTCGCTTGTCGTTGCCCGACAAGAGCGACAGTCGGTCGACACAGGCAGCGCAAACGCGATCAAGGGGATAGTCGATCGGTGCCGGGGGGATGTTCGTGGCGACAATGGCGGTTGAAGATCAAGCAAATGAACCGAGCCGGAAGGATATCCAGCTCGTCATCACCGCGTCATCGCTTGGCACCATATTCGAATGGTATGATTTCTTCATCTACGGCACGCTGGCGGCGAGCGGCATTATTGGCCGTACCTTTTTCCCGGCCGATAACGAAACCGTCCAGACCTTGCTTGCCTGGGCGGGTTTTGCGGTTGGTTTCGGCTTCCGGCCGCTTGGGGCGATCCTGTTTGGCTTTCTCGGCGATAAGCTGGGGCGTAAATATACGTTCCTAGTGACGATCACCCTGATGGGTATTGCCACCGCCGGGGTTGGGCTGGTGCCGTCGACTGAGGCGATCGGCTTGGCGGCACCCGCGATCATCATTCTCCTGCGCATCCTGCAGGGGCTGGCGCTAGGTGGGGAATATGGCGGCGCTGCCATCTATGTTGCTGAACATGCACCAGCCGGGCGCAGTGGCTATTATACCAGCTTCATCCAGGCGAGCGTTGCGGGTGGCTTCATTCTGTCGCTGGCCGTGGTGCTGAGCGCGAAGGCCGCGTTCTCCCCTGAAGCCTGGGATGCCTGGGCGTGGCGCACGCCCTTTCTGTTCTCGCTGCTGCTGCTGGCGGTGTCGCTGTGGATGCGGCTTAAATTGTCGGAAAGCCCGATTTTCAAGAAGATGAAGGCGGCTGGGGAAACCGCGAACAATCCGTTTGTTGAGAGCTTTACCTATCCCGGCAATCTCCGGCGCCTGTTCGTGGCGTTGTTTGGTATCGCCGCCGGGCTGACGGTGATCTGGTACACTGCGATGTTTACCGTGCTGTCGTTCCTCCAGGCGACAATGCGGGTGGAGGAAACGGTCGCGCAGTTGATTGTTGGCGCCGGGGCGGCCGCTGGCCTGTTCTGGTTTGTATTGTTCGGTTGGCTGTCTGATCGAGTCGGTCGAAAATTGCCGATCGTGATCGGTTATGCGCTGACGCTGATCATGCTGTTCCCGATTTTTTGGGTGATTGGCAGCGCCGCGAATCCCGGCTTGGCCGAAGCAGCGCGGCGCGCGCCGGTCATCGTTTCTGGCCCGGCCTGTGCGTACAGCCCCTTTGCGAAGCAGCAGGTCGATGAATGCGGGCGCGTGCTCGACCACCTGTCCAAAAAGGGCGTCGCCTATACAACGGTGGAGGCCCCGGTAACGGTGGTAACGATTGGTGGCCTAACGGTGGCCAATGATACGCCGGAGCAGCTCGACGCCGCGCTGACGGCCAATGGCTATTTCCTGGGCAAGGTTATCCCGTCGCCGGCCAATATCGCGATCATTCTTGGGGCGATCATCGTCCTGAGTGCGCTTGCCGGTGTGACCTATGGCCCAGTTGCGGCATTGTTGACGGAAATGTTCCCGCCGCGGATCCGGTATAGCTCAATGTCGATCCCCTATCATATCGGCACCGGCTATTTTGGCGGTTTTCTGCCGTTTATCAGCCAGTATATCGTCGCGCGCACGGGCAATCCCTATGGCGGGCTGTGGTACACGATGGGGGTGGTGGCGATGGCGCTGGTGGTAACGCTGGTGTGGCTGAAGGACGAACGCCCCAAGGCGGCGCCAAGAAGCTAGGGACTAGTGCCCGATAGCGGCTGGCGCTAACCCCTCATCGCATGACCACTTCCCCCCTGAGGCTGCGGCTTGATGCAGCAGCACTTGCCAGCAACTGGCGCACCCTTGATGCGATGAGCGGATCGGCGGCCTGCGGGGCGGCGGTAAAGGCCAATGGCTATGGGCTGGGGGCCGTTGATATCGCCACCCGCCTGGCACGTGCCGGGTGCCGTGATTTCTTTGTCGCGACCTGGGCAGAGGCGGCGGAGCTCGCCCCACTCGGCCTGTCCGTTTCCGTGCTCCACGGCATCCGGGCAGAGGATATGCCGATTGCGCTCTCCGGCATTGCGCGGCCCGTCCTGAATTCGCCCGCCCAAATAGAGCGGTGGGGCGCGGCGGGCGGGGGCGTGTGCGACGTCATGATCGATACCGGCATGAACCGGCTTGGTCTGTCGGTTGATCAGGCGTTGTCCGGGGTGCTTACGGGGCTGGAGATCGATGTGCTGATGAGCCATCTTGCCTGCGCTGACGTTGATGTGGCGATGAATGGCGCGCAGCTCGCGGCCTTTGCCGCGCTGCGGGGCAGGTCGTCCGCCCAGCGGATGAGCCTGGCCAATTCGGCCGGGATTGCACTCGGGCCCGATTATGCCTTCGATCTGACCCGCCCCGGCCTCGCGCTCTATGGCGGTGTCCCCCGCGCAGAGATGGCAACCATACAGCAAGTCGTCACCCCCGAAGCGCAAATCGTGCAGCGCCGATGTGTGCCGGCTGGCGCGAGCATTGGCTATAACGCCACCTTTACCGCCGCGCATGATGCCGAAATTGCGATCATCAATATCGGCTATGCCGATGGCTATTTCCGGGGCTTTTCAGGGATCGGTTGCGGTCGCTGGGGCGATGTTGCGCTGCCGGTGGTTGGCCGCGTGTCGATGGATTTGGTGGCGATTGCGGTCGATCGAGCCCCAGGGCTCGGCGAGGGGGACTGGGTCGCCCTGGACTATGCACTGCCGGCGGCTGCGGCCGCGTCCGGCATGTCGCAATATGAATTGCTGGTCGGCCTCGGTCGGCGTTTTGATCCGCATTGGACAGCCTGAGCGCTTCCAATCTTGACAATCTGATTGGCCTGGGTCCCGCGCCGACTGACCGCTTGGCATTTGAATATTATTTGGCATGACGCCCCAGGCGGCACCCCAAAAAAAGAGGCGGGGCGCTGTGTACGCCCCGCCTCCCTTAACCGTTCAATATTCTAGTTCAGATCAATACCGAACGCGCACCGACAAGCCGAAGCGCCGACCAAATGAGTCGTTGACCGATGCCGGAATGATGATGCCAAAATAGTTCTGGCCAACACGGTTGGTGAGGTTCGTCACCGACGCGATCAGCTGGAACTGCTTGTTCACATTGAAGGTCACGCTCGAATCAAGCGTGATGAAATCATCAAACTTGTCAAATTCACGCGTGTCGTTGGGCCCAGGTGCACGGTTGAACCGCGAGGACAACTGCTGGCCAGTATAGTTGATATTGGTCGCAAAGTTGACGTACTTGGTCGAATATTGCACGCGCGCCTGGCCCTGCCAGGTCGGATCGCCCACCGTGCCGTCCGAACGCGCAGGCGCAACGCCCGTGGTATCGATAAGACGACGCAGCAATACGAATAGTTCGCCGGTAACTACAAGCGAACCAGGCAGATTGAGACCGTCCAGCTTGGTCACATATTCCAGGCTGCTCTGAATGGCTTCAACCTGGATCCTCTGACCATTGACGAACCCGGACGTCACCGCCGGGTTGGCCGGATCGGCTGGCACCTGGCCGTTTGCGTCACGGCGGATCAGCGAACAGAAAGCGTTTCCATTGGCGGGATCAGCCGCGTTGAACGATGCGTTGTCAAAGCAAGCGCCGGCGATGTTTGCCACCGTCAGATTGGAGATCGGCTGACGGAGATCAATGTTCAAATAGTCGACCGACAGGCTCAGCCCGCGGACGAACCGAGGACGGAAGATGACGCCATAGGTGTAGCTGTTGGCTTCTTCGTTCTGCAGCAAGGGATTGCCACCCGAACGGCCTGGGACCGTTGCGGTGGCTGCACTCAGCGGCGTGCCGTTCGGGAAGCGTGCAAGGAACGCATTGCAGTTTGCGGTCCGCGTTGCCGGCACGGCTCCTGCACCGATGGCACCGGGAGCGCAGAGATCCGGGACCGTGGTGAACGTGTTGGTTTGTGGCGAGAACAATTCAGTAATCGACGGCGCACGGAACGACTTGGTGAAGTTACCACGGAACTGCACGTCTTCGATTGGCGAGAATGATCCACCTGCGGCCCATGCAAAGAACCCACCGTTGACGGTGTTATGCACATAACGACCGCGCCCGAATACTTCCAGGTTATGGAAGAAAAAGTCATTCTTCGGGGTGAAGATTGGCAGGTTGAATTCGCCCGTTACTTCGTTCAGCGCATAGCGACCGCCGGTTGGGGCAATCGCGACCGAACGACCAAGTCCAGCCTGCAGGAAGGGATCGGGGGTGAACTGCGCTGATTCTTCGCGATGTTCATAGCCAACGTTGAACTGAACTGGGTTGGTGAAAAGATCGAACGGCGCACCGCCGACGTTTGCGTTCACGACCCATTGGTCAATATAGCTGCGCGCAACAGTATCCTGGATCACGTAAGCGCGGGCGGCCGGTGATGGCGCGCCTTCGCCGAACACGCTGAGCGGAACGCAGCGCGCATCTGCAATCGCTGTGAAGCCCGGTGTCGCGTTGACAGCTGGGTTCGTCACGCAGCCATTGATCGCATTGACGAAATTTTGCTGATTAATCTGCTGTGCAAAATCGCGATAGTCGTTGCGGCCATAGACGCCCGAGACTTCGAAACTGAAGTCGCGGCCAAACGCCTGGAACTTCCCGTCAGCACCGCCAACAACGCGAAAGAGATCGTTCCTCGAAGAACCGGTGGCGTCGCCAAGATCAAGGTTGATCCGGCTGAGGCGGAAGGTCGTGTACCCGTTAGCGACCAGCAGGTTCCGCGCTTGGGTAGAAAGCAACGGGTTGTTGACGCTGAACGTCAACGCAGAGCTGGCACCACCGAACAATGTCGACTGGAACGATTGCTGCTGGATCAATTCATCGCCAAAGCCGTTGAAATACAGACCTTCAGCGAACAGACGGACATCGTCGGTCAGCTGATAATCAGTAAAAATGTTTGCCGAAATGCGGCGCGAATTGCCGGTGATTTGGGTGAAATCGTTGAAAACGAAGCCGTCGCCACCCGAGTTACGTGCTGCGGCAGAGGTGATCGCGCCAGCAAACAGCGTGCCGCGGTTGAACGGAATCAGCGTGCCATCAGGCGCGAACTGGACGTTATAGTCAAGCGCACGCAGGGCAGTCGTCGCATTGACGACAACACCACCACGGCTGAGCGACGGGATGCCCGCGCGTGTCACCAGCACCGTACCGGGGAAACCGTCGGTCGCCGAGTTGTTGAACCCGATATTGGGGTTGATGCGGCCATCGTTCAGTGGTGAGCGACCGACCGGGCCAAGCGTTGCGGCGAGCGCACTGGATGGGTTCAGCTGACCGCCAACGCCGTTCGCGAGAAACGGGCGATCGTTGGTCAGAATACCACGGACTTCTTCATAATTGGCGGCGATCGAAATGTTACCGCGCCCGTCCGCGAAATTGTAGCCGTAGGCGCCCGATACGTTGTAGCGGAAGTTGTCGCCATATTCGGTCACGCCCGTGGTCGCGCGGATTTCGAGCCCGGTGAAACGGGTCTTGGTGATGACGTTTACCGTGCCGGCAATGGCGTCGGAACCGTAAACCGGCGCACCACCGATCGAAACACGGTCAATACGATCGATCAAGATGGGGTTGAAGATGTTCAGATCGACCTGAGTACCGCCCTGGTTGCCGAAAATCGTGGTGACGTTCGACGAAACGACGCGGCGACCGTTGACCAGCGTCAAGGTGCGGTTCGACCCAAGGCCGAAAGTGTTGATGAAGTTCACGCCCTGGCCAAAGCCGTTCTGCGCGCCGTTTGGCGTCACTGAACCGCGGAAGCCGGGCAGCTCGTTGAGCGCATCGGCGATGTTGGTCAAGTTGCGATTTTCGAGATATTTGGAGTCAATCGACACCGTTGGTTCGAGCATGTCGAAGCTGGAACGGCGAATGCGCGAGCCGGTGACGACAATCGCCTTGTCTTCTTCTGCGGCCGTTGCATCTGGCGTCGTGTCGTCGAGCGTGGCCTTTGGCGTTGGTGTCGATTGTGCCGACGCAATCGTCGGATAGCTTGCCAAAATTCCAACGAGCGCGGTGGCGCTCATGAGCGTCTTTAGTTTCATGGATCTGCCCCTGTCTCCGAGCGGAACTGCCCGAATTAAACCACTCAAGGCTGCCTGCCGCAAATATGCAATATGGGCATGGGGACTTTATGGAAGCGACGCACCTATTCAGGCGGCATTGTCACTAGTTTGCCACAGTGATGAAACAATGATGCGGCTTAACCCACGGTGAACAAATAATATGTCGCCGTAGGTCGCATCCTCAGCGCTCAACGCACAAAGCGATGCCCATGCCGCCGCCGATGCACAGAGTCGCGAGCCCCTTTTTGGCATCGCGTCGCGCCATTTCGTAAATCAGCGTGGTCAGGATTCGCGCGCCCGATGCCCCGATCGGATGACCGATGGCGATCGCACCGCCGTTAACGTTGATCTTGGCCGAGTCCCAGCCAAGTTCCTTGTTCACTGACAGCGCTTGCGCGGCAAAAGCTTCGTTCGATTCGATGAGATCGAGGTCGCCGATCGCCCAGCCAGCCTTTTCCAGCGCGCGGCGCGTGGCGGGGACGGGGCCGATTCCCATGATCGAGGGATCGACGCCCGCTGAGGCCCAGCTGGCGATCCGCGCCAGAATGGGGGAGCCGCGGCGTTCGGCCTCTGCGCGGGTCATGATGACAAGCGCGGCCGCGCCGTCGTTCAGGCCACTGGCATTGGCGGCTGTGACCGTGCCGTCCTTTTTGAAAGCGGGCTTAAGGCCGGAGACGCCGTCTATCGTCGCCCCGTCGCGGATATATTCGTCGTGCTCAACCAGGGTGTCGCCCTTGCGTCCTTTAATCGTGACGGCGGCAATCTCATCCTTGAAGCGGCCCTCGGCGCGGGCGGCGGCGGCCTTGTTCTGCGACGCGACGGCAAAGGCGTCCTGATCGGCGCGGGTGACCTGGTATTTTTCGGCCAGGTTTTCGGCAGTGATGCCCATGTGATAGCCGTTGAAAACGTCGATCAACCCGTCCTTGATCATCGTGTCGATCAGCATCAGGTCGCCCATTTTCTGCCCCGCGCGCAGGAACTGAGCATGGGGGCTGAGCGACATTGATTCCTGGCCGCCAGCGACCACGATGGCCGAATCACCTGTCGCCACTGCCTGAGCGGCAAGCGCAACCGCGCGCAGTCCCGATCCACAGACTTGATTGACGCCCCAGGCCGGGATTTCCTTGGGCACGCCTGCAGCCATCGATGCCTGCCGAGCCGGGTTTTGGCCCTGGGCTGCCGTTAAAACCTGGCCAAGAATGACCTCGGACACGTCATCACCAGTAATGCCTGCCTGCGCCAGCGCCGCCTCGATCGCGATGCGGCCAAGTTCGTGTGCTGGCGTCGATGCAAAGGCGCCGAGGAAGCTGCCAACGGGGGTGCGTTTGGCGGCGGTGATGACGATGTCGGTCATGGCGGGTTTCCGGCTGCTGAAAGAGGTGTGCGTTCTTTAGCCCCCAGCACCTGGCTAATCCAGTCGTCAAGCGGTTCCCATAATTCCAGGCGCGCACGGCTGCCGACGACCATGCCGACATGCCCTGCCGCCAATTTACGTTGATCGGCAAAGCCAATGGCGCTGGCAGCCGGCACAATCCGATCATGAAGCGAGACGAAATCGATCGTTGGGCAGACCAATGTAGCTGGATCAATCAGGCTACCGCCAACCGTCCATTTGCCGGTGCCGGTCACATTGTCGGCGAATAGCGCCTCAAACATTTGTGCACCAGCGGCATAGGGTAGCGGCGCACCGGCATTGGCCCAATCTTCCAGCGCGATGAAGCTGCGCGCGGCAGGGCTACCGGGGGCCATGGCCGCAAAAGATTCATATTTCGCAATCGTCCGCGCTGGATCAAGCTGCCAGAAACCCGCCTGCAGCACCTCCATTGGGACCAGGCCCATGGCATCGCAGGCCGATCTTGTGCTCGTCCATAACGCGGCAATGCGGGCGCGCGCGCTGGCGTCAAAACCGTCAAAATGCCAGGGAGCCGCAATCATCGCGAGCCCGGCCACTGGGGTAAGGCATGCCGCTGCCGCCGCAATCGTCCCGCCCAGGCAATAGCCGATCAGGATGGGAGGCTGTCCAAGCTTCCTGATCAGCGGCAGCAACAGCTGCGTGACATGATCGCCGATATCCATCGTTCGTGCCGTCGCATCGGGCGCGCCCCAATCGAGCAGGAAAGTTCTGTGGCCCCGGCCCGCTAGCCAGCGCAGCAGGGATTGCTGGCGCGTGAGATCAACAATGAAGGGCGGGTTGATCAGCGAAGGGATGACGACAACGGGCGGTCCGTCGCCGCCATAATCGCGCAGGCGCGCGCGCCCGCGGCGATGCTTTACGCGACCCAGCCGTCGGGTCGCCCCCCGATCAGCCGCCTGATAGGCCGCCAGCCCCGCCAGCGCGGCGCGTTGACGATCGGGCGATTCCGCCGTTTCCTGGCGCAGCATTTCCAGGAACAAGGGCAACGGACGCGGACCGTGTTGCGGCGCGGCATGGAACGGTGTTACAGGGCTGTTACGCACCCTCGGGGGACCTCCCATGAAAAAGACTGCACCGGATGATGGCATCGTCATCATCAAAAAATACGCCAATCGGCGACTCTACAATACCGAGACTTCGTCTTACATCACGCTCGAGCACCTTGCCGCGATGACGCGCGGAGGGCGCGACTTCAAGGTCGTCGATGCCAAGACCGACGAAGACATTACCCATAATGTGCTGACCCAGATTATCATGGAAGAAGAATCGCGCGGGCAGACGATGCTGCCAGTGAATTTCCTGCGCCAGTTAATCTCGATGTACGGCGATTCGATGCAGGCGATGGTGCCGGGCTATCTCGAAGCGTCGATGGACGGTTTTCGTCGCAATCAGGCGCAGTTTAAATCAGCAGCTGAAGGTGCCTTTGCACATTCCCCTTTTGCTGAAATCGCCAAGCGCAACATCGCCATGTTCGAAGCCGCGACCGCTGCCTTCAAGCCGGAGAGCAAGCCCGATCATACCGCCAGCAAGGACGAGGAAATCGCCACGCTGAAGGCAGAGCTCAACCGGTTGCAGGAAAAAATCGAGCGGCTCGACAAATAGCGATTAAGGCTTGTCCGGCCCAATCACATGGCCGGCGAGGATCTTGAGATACAAAGCGAGCGGCATCCAGCCGAGCGCGCTGGCAACCGGTAACAACCGGGCCAGCAATACCGTGCCGACCGCCGTTATCATGAACGCGGTCGCCAGCCGGAAACGGTGCGGCACGGCCAGCAAAATTGTCACCCCGCCGAGCAGCCAGATATAGCCAAGCAGGCCCGCCAGCATCGGCATCGCCTCCGGGACGATCAGCGCGAGCGCCGGCAATTGCACCTGCAGCAGGGCAAAGCCCAGCATCCGCCGGTCATGGCCATTCGGCGCGTGATACCAGCTTTTGGTGCTGGGCAACGCGTTGGCGACGATCCCGCCGCCCAGATCGCTCGCCACAATCAATACCAGCAGCCATTGCCACCAACGCCAGTCGACCGTCCCGGCTGACATAATCGCCCCCGCCGCAAGCGGTACGGCCAGCACCATTGCGGCAAGGGTCAGCGCGGTGTCGGCTGGCGTCGCTGCCGGGCCGACGATCCGCGCCAAAAGGCCAATCGGTTTGGTCGCTGGCTCGACCATTCCCGTTATTTCGGCTTAACGAACTTCAGTGTCATCCGGTCGCTTTCGCCGATGGCGGCATAACGTGCGCGATCGACTTCCTTCTCGGCATAATTGGGCGGCAGCGTCCAGACGCCCTTGGGATAGTCATGCGTGTCTTTGGCATTGGCGTTGATCGTGCTTTCGCCAGCGAGCACGAAGCCGGCCTTGGTGGCAAAGGCAATCACCGAAGACCGCTTCATATAGCCGCTCTTGGCTTCGGTGATGTCCTTGGCATTTTCGGGCAGACGGTGCTCGACCAGACCCAGCACACCGCCGGGCTTCAGCATGGCAAACATCTGGTCAAACGCAGCTTGAGTCTGGTCAGTGGCGCCAAAGCTCCAGTTATGGACGTTGCGAAATGTCAGGACCACATCGACTGAACCGGCGGGCACGCCAGCGCTGGCGTTGCTGGCTGTGGTCGGAAAGGCGGCGAATTTGATCTTGCCGTAAATATCGGGCTTGGCCGTCTGCAGGGTCATCACCCCTTTGCGCGCATTTTCAGACGGGGTCGCGGCATAGAGGGTACCATTCGCCAGATAAGGCGCGAGGATTTCGGTATACCAGCCACCGCCTGGCCAAATTTCCACCACCGTGTCGCGCGGCTTTACGCCAAAAAAGGCGAGCGTTTCCGCGGGGTGGCGATAGCGGTCGCGGGCGACATTGGCCGGCGTCCGGCTGGCTGCGTTGACAGCGGCGGTTAGGGCCGATGTTGGTTTTACGGCAGCCGCAATCGCGCCACCGGTGATTACAATGCTGGTTGCAACAAGAGCGGACGTCCAAAAAGGCTGGCGCATTTCGATTCCTTGATCATTAAGGGCCGTTGCAGCGCGTTTTGGCGAGCAAGAGGGCATGATGCAAGCAGGGCTTTGGGGCGGAGCGGTCACGGCGCTGGCGATTGCGCTGTTCAGCGGCTGGCGCGATCGGCGGCGCGCCCGTCGCGACAATCTTGATTCGGTCGGGATCGTCGATTGGCCGACAGTTCAGATGCTTGCGCTGATCATGGCGGTGATCCTGGCGAGCCTTGGCTTTAAGGCGTAGCTGTGGTGGTTCAGTAAAACCTGCCCAGGGTGAGCGCCCGTTCCCTGCCATCGCAGCCGCTGAGCAGCACGACCCGGCCGGGTAACCCAACCGACCAGCTACTGATCGGGCTGTTGCTATAGTCGGCGGGGACCGGCGTGCCGTCGATCGCGCAGATCAGATCACCCGCGCGCCAGCCGCTCACTTCGGCCGGGCTACCGCGCATAACATGCAGAACGCGCAGCCGTGCCGCTTCGGTGGCGACAAGGATGCCGCTGGTCGACCGGACCGGCGGCTTGCCGGTCTTGCTGGAGGGAGCGAAGACGATATGGCCAGCGATCGGATCGAGCAGCACGCGATATTGCTGCAGAAAGCCAGAACCGATTCGCCCGGCGGCACCAATTTCGTGCGAAAAGCCGCCGCGCCGCTCGACCCGAATCTCGACATCGCTGGCGGTCAGTTTGCCAACCGCCAGGCTGGGCACAATCGCCAGGTCAGTGATGAGCGCCCCGGCGAGCCCATAGGCAATCGTCGTCGTTGTCGGCAGGCCGGTGATCCTGGCGGCGCGGAACGATTCCTGCGACAGGGTAATCGACGAGCCATCCCCGGTATCAACCACCATTGGCGCCAATCGGCGACCGCCAAGCAATGCTTCGGTCACATAGACATTCTGGTTGGCTGCAATGCTCAGCGGTGCGCTTAGGCCCCGAAACGGCAGCCGCCCCGATTTGATGAGGCGAAAACGCTTCGCTTCGAAATCGATCTCAAGCGCGTAGGCGTCGATAAGATCATGGCCAATCAAGATATCGACCGCGCGGGCGGTGCCGGTGGCTGCAGCGGGCAGAGTGGTGACGATCATGCCCCCACCGCGCCGCGTCAGCCCGCCCAGGGCGATGCTCTGCGTGGCCGCCCAGCCGATGGCGACATTGCCACCAATCGCGCTGGCGTGGCCGCGAGGCTGCACGTGCAGCCGGTGGACCGAAGCGAAATCGCGCGAGATGACCGAGGCGCTGACCCCGGTATCGAGAATGGCCGTCGCGGGCATGCCATTAACGGCCATGGTGAAGCGAATCTGGTTGCCCGGCGTCAAATCAAACGACACCCAGCGTGTTTCGCTATCGGGCGACAATGTCGAAATGGCCGTGCTGGGCGGTGGCGCTGCACCAATCAGGGCCAGCGCAAACAGGATCGGCGGCCGACGGAAGACGAAGCGCACTACGCCACGTCCCGGCAGTCGGAAAATCCTATAACGTGGCCTCAAGATAGGCCTGGTCGAAGCCATATTGGCGCGCCTTTTCGAGCGTATAGGGGCGCAGGCCCATGGAGCGATATTCGCCGACGATCTTGCCGTCAGCGCTTTCGTCGAGATATTCGAACTTGAACAGTTCCTGCGTGACGATCACGGGGCCTTCCATGCCGATTACCTCAGTGATGTTGGTCACGCGGCGTGACCCGTCGCGCAAGCGCTTGACCTGGATGATCAGGTCGATTGAATCGGCGATCTGGCGGCTGATCGCTTCCTTGGGCACCTTGATGTCCGACATCATCACCATATTCTCCATACGCGCCAGCGCCTCGCGCGGGGAGTTGGAGTGGAGCGTACACATTGAGCCATCATGGCCAGTGTTCATCGCGGCGAGCAGATCGAAGCATTCGCTCCCGCGAATTTCGCCCAGGATGATCCGGTCAGGGCGCATACGCAGCGCGTTCTTGACGAGATCGCGGATGCTGATCTCACCTTGCCCCTCAAGGTTGGGCGGACGCGTTTCAAGCGGCAGCCAGTGCGGCTGTTGCAATCGGAGTTCGGCGGCGTCTTCAATCGTCAGCACGCGCTCGCCGGGATCGATCATCTTCGACAAGGCGTTGAGCATCGTCGTCTTGCCCGAACCCGTGCCGCCCGAGATGACGACATTGAAGCGGCAGGCGCCGGCGATCTTCAGCGCCGTCGCCATCTTGGCGCTCATCGAACCAAAGCCCGCCATCATGTCGAGCGTGATCGGTTTGGCCGAGAATTTACGAATCGAAATGGCGGTGCCGCGCAAGCTGAGCGGCGGCACGATGACGTTGACGCGGGAGCCATCTTTCAGGCGGGCATCGGCGAGCGGCGTGGTCTGGTCGACACGTCTGCCGACCGAGTTGCAGATGCGCTGCGCGATCTGGAACAGATGTTCTTCATCGCGGAACTGGATATTGGCGAGCTCGAGCTTGCCCTTGCGCTCGATATAGGTTTGCTCGGGGCCGTTCACCATGATGTCCGAAATGTTCGGATCGGCGAGTAATTCCTCGAGCGGCCCAAGCCCAAGCAACTCGTCGATCAGCACCTTTTCGAGCGCGAACTGTTCGCGGCGGTTGAGCGTTAGCTTTAGTTCGGCGAGCACTTCACCGATGATGGGGCGGAATTCCTCGGCGAGCTCGTCCTTGTCGAGCGTTGCGGCGGCCTCGGGATCGACGCGCTCAAGCAGGCGCGGCAGCACCTGTTCCTTGATCTTGTGGATCGAGGTTTCGAACCCCTCCATCTTCGATTGGCCGGCATCGCCTGATGATGCCTGGCGTTCCTGCAACCGTTGCATCGCGTCCATCGCGGTGCCCGGCATTGTCCCGGTCATTCCATCGGCTGCAGAGGAAAGCGGTGGCAGCGGCGCAAGATCGATCGGCGGAAATTGGTCGCTGCCTTGCAAATCGGCAGGCCGCGCCGGGCCAGCACCCTGCATTGGGCGGGCAACACCAAAGGCGGGCCGGGCCGGGGGGGCACCGTTACCTGCACCACTGCGTCGTCCAAAAGCGCTCATTTTGTCCCAATCATTGTGGTTACGGATTTCATACCTGCAAAGGTGTTACCATTTCCTAAGCATCATAATCGGCAGTGCGGCGCGTGTTCGGCCGCCTGCTCGGCACTGCTACGCGGTCGAAATTAAGTAATATTTGAGGGGTCCGGTGCGACAGAGCATCAAACAGCGGGATAGTTACCCTTGGTGGATGGACCGGCCCTAACCCTGCCTCGCCAAACCGGGCGGCGTTTCATCGAGGTCGCGTTGGACCGGGTCGGGTGGCGTGCGCCCTTGCTATTGACGGCAATGATCGTCGGCGTGATTGGCCGACTATCCTATAGCTGGAATGCGCCCTTGTGGTTCGATGAGACGTTCAGCGCCGTCATCGCGACCCAACCCAATGTTGCAGCTCTGCTCGATTGGTGTCTCTCTGAGCTGACTGGTCCGGCTTTCTATATGCCCTTGTGGCTATGGGCGAAGATTGCTGGATCGAGTGACGTTGCGCTGCGCTTGCCAAGCGTGCTGCTGTCGATTGTGGCACCGCTGCTGATCCTGTGGAAGGGGCATGCCAATCGCGATCTGCGGATGTGGTGGGCGGTTTTCGCGCTGCTTTGGGTGCCAATGTTCGGCGTTGCGGGGGAGGCGCGCCCTTATCCGCAGATGTTTCTGCTCGGCGTGGTGCAGGCGATCCTGTTCGTGCAGCTGCTTGATCGCCCGACAACGGCCCGCGCCAGCGGCTGGATCATCGCGTCGGCGGTGCTGATCCTGACGCAATATTGGGGTGTGGTTCCGTGCCTGGTGCAGGGAATCGCGTATCTTGGCTATCACCGGGTACGGGCAATGGCGACCTGGCCAGCAGCATTGCTGCTGCTGCCGATGTTCGGCTGGGCCTATTTTCATCTGCCGGCCGTTTTGCAGCTGACTGTTGGCAACGACCTTTCGTCGGGTGGTTTGCCGCCCTCAGCAGTTTTGGAAATTCCAGCGATGTTGCTCGGCGTTTCCTTCAGCGCGACGGTCATCTTGGGCGTGGTTATTGGATCGACCACGATTGCTTTGGCCCAGCGTCGGGCGGGCCCGATATCCTGGGGGCCAAGCACGATGCTGGCGGTTTGCGGTGCTGCAACCATCGCTCTGGTGCTGGTGATCGCCTTTACCCGACCAGGCTTCTTGCCGCGCTATTTGACGCCGTCGATGCCGTCATTTCTGTTTGCCTTGGCGCTTTGGGCCCGGTGGATGGTCGCCCGCGATCCCCGACCTGTCATCGTGGCGACGGCGATGATGATGTCGACAGCGATAGGCCTGTTGGCCTCGATTTTTACCGGAACCGAGCGCGACCCACGCCACATCTTCAATCTGCAACAGCCTGCAGCCTGGCTGGCTGAGCGGCAGCCCCAGCGGCTCGTCATATTCTGGGACGGGCCAGTCGCCTCGGCATCGTCAAGCGCGCATCTTGCCGAGGTGGGGGGCTTTTTCCTCCGTCGGGGTGGCCGAACCGTCGCGGTCAGCGTTGCGCGCGCCGCGGCCGATCAGGATCCCAACCAAGCAGTTCTGGCCCTATCAGGCAGCGATGCAGCCATCCTGTGGTTCGCCAATGACGACCTGCCTGACAGTCGAACACCGCGTATCGCGCGCTATGATCCGCGCTACGAATGCCGTGATTTTGGGGGTGGCCAATTAACGATGACCGCGTGTCGCCCGCGCTCGCCAGGCATTGCCCAGCAGACTAACGCCCCGGTCAGCCAGCCTGTTCGGCCAGCACCGTTAGCCCGCGTTCGTTAACCTCGGCAAAGCCGCCCTTGATCGGCAGCATTTCGGGCTCGCCTTTGTCCGTGCGATAGATGTGGAGTGCACCGTCACGGATCGTCGACATCACGGGCGCATGGCCCTGCAGCACACCGAAATCGCCCTCGGAGCCTGGAACGACGACCATGTACACGTCCTCTGAGCGGACGAGCTTTTCAGGGGTGACGAGTTCGAAGTGCAGCATTTTTCCGTCTCACTCCCCTCCCGCTTGCGGGGGGGGCTGGGGGTGGGCTTTTCCTCTTGGGATAGACGAGCGCTTTTGCGGCACCGCCCACCCCCGCCCCCTCCCGCAAGCGGGAGGGGAGATAGTCTTACGCGTCCTGTGCCATCTTTTCGGCCTTGGCGATGGCTTCGTCGATGCCGCCGACCATGTAGAAAGCGGCTTCGGGCAGGTGATCATATTCGCCATCGACCACAGCCTTGAACGACTTCACCGTATCTTCGAGCTGGACGAACTTGCCCGAGATACCGGTGAAGACTTCGGTGACGTGGAAAGGCTGCGACAGGAACTTCTGGATCTTGCGCGCGCGGCTGACGGTCAGCTTATCTTCTTCGCTCAGCTCGTCCATGCCCAGAATCGCGATGATGTCCTGCAGCGACTTGTACTTCTGCAGCACTGATTGCACCGCGCGGGCGGTGTCGTAATGGACCTGGCCCACGACGCGCGGTTCGAGCACGCGGCTGGTCGAATCGAGCGGATCGACCGCTGGATAGATGCCGAGTTCCGAAATCGCGCGGTTGAGCACGGTCGTGGCGTCCAAATGGGCGAACGACGTTGCAGGGGCCGGATCGGTCAAATCGTCGGCAGGCACATAGATCGCCTGCACCGAGGTGATCGATCCCTTGTTGGTCGAGGTAATGCGCTCCTGCAGCGCGCCCATGTCGGTGGAGAGGGTGGGCTGATAACCCACCGCCGACGGGATGCGGCCGAGCAGTGCCGACACTTCCGAACCGGCCTGGGTGAAGCGGAAGATGTTATCGACGAAGAACAGCACGTCCTGACCTTCGACGTCGCGGAAATATTCGGCGATCGTCAGGCCCGAGAGCGCGACGCGGGCGCGGGCGCCGGGGGGCTCGTTCATCTGGCCATAAACGAGGGCCACCTTGGAGCCTTCGGAGATCGCCTGACCGGCTTCGTTCTTGGCGATAACGCCCGCATCGAGGAATTCGTGATAGAGATCGTTGCCCTCACGGGTACGCTCGCCGACGCCGGCGAACACCGATGTGCCGCCATGGCCCTTGGCAATGTTGTTGATCAGTTCCTGAATCAGCACGGTCTTGCCGACGCCGGCGCCGCCGAACAGGCCGATCTTACCGCCCTTGGCATAAGGCGCGAGCAGATCGATGACCTTGATGCCCGTCACCAGAATGGCGCTTTCGGTCGACTGGTCAACGAACAGCGGGGCAGGGGCGTGGATCGGCATCGTGTCGGTCGCGTTGACCGGCCCGAGCTCGTCGATCGGCTCACCGATGACGTTCAGGATGCGGCCAAGCGTCATCGGGCCGACCGGCACGCGGATCTGCGATCCGGTATCCGTCACGGTCTGGCCGCGCGTCAGGCCCTCGGTTGCGTCCATCGCGATCGTGCGGACGGTGTTCTCGCCCAGATGCTGCGCGACTTCGAGAACGAGGCGGTTGCCGTTGTTGCTGGTTTCAAGCGCGTTCAAAATCGCGGGCAGATCATTTTCAAAGGTCACGTCGACGACGGCGCCGATGACCTGCGAAATGCGGCCTACATTGTTGGTGGTCGCCTTGGGGGCGATCGTGTCGGGGGCGGTTGCCATCGTTCGTTCCTTGCCTTCGTGCTTTGCTTAGAGCGCCTCAGCGCCCGAAATAATTTCCACCAGCTCGGTCGTGATCGCGGCTTGGCGGGTGCGGTTATACTGGATCGTCAGGCGGTTGATCGTGTCGCCGGCGTTGCGCGTGGCATTGTCCATCGCGTTCATCTGCGCGCCATAGAAGCCGGCATTGTTTTCCAGCATGGCGCGGTAAATCTGAATCGCGATGTTGCGGGGCAGCAGCTCGGCGAGGATCGTTTCCTCATCGGGCTCATATTCAACGGCTGCAAGCGACGATGGTGCGGACGTTGCGGATCCGGCGACCAGAGGCACTGGAATGACCTGCTGTTCGGCGGGCTCCTGCACCAAGGCGGACCGGAAATTGGAATAGAATAAGTGCGCGACGTCGAATTCGCCGGCTTCGAAACGGGTGATCAGATCGCTCGCCAGCTCGTGAGCATGGACAAAGGCGGGGTTGCGAACCGCACTCATGTCGCGATCATGATAGATCATTGCTGGGTAGAAACGCCCCAGCACCCGCGCCTTGCGACCCGCCAGATAGAAGCGGACGGTCTTCCCTTCAGCGATCAGCGCGTCGGCCTTGCGGCGCGCGAGGCGGACGATGTTGGAGTTGAAACCACCCGCCAGGCCGCGATTGGCGGTCGTGACGACAAGCAGATGCACCTGATCCTTGCCCGTGCCCGCCAGCAATTTCGGCGATGATTCGCTGACCGTCACCTTGGAGGCCAGGTTCGCCATCACTGCTTCAAGCCGCTGCGCATAAGGACGCGCGGCAACCGCCGCCTCCTGCGCACGACGCAGCTTGGCGGTGGCGACCGTCTTGATCGCTCGGGTGATCTTCTGCGTCGACTTCACCGAGCCGATGCGGATCTTGAGGGCCTTGAGACTTGCCATCGTACCTTTCTCTCCCTCTCCCTGGAGGGAGAGGATACGCAGACTTGGCGGCTGTGCCGCCTAGTCGGAGTTGGTGAGGGTGAAGTGCCCTAACAGGCCGAGCCGCCCCTCACCCAACCCTCTCCCCAATGGGGAGAGGGCCAGATCAATTACGCAAACGTCTTCGCGAAATTCCCAAGCGCCGTCTTCAGCGCTTCGGTGGTTTCCTTCGACAGGTCCTTCTTGTCACGGATGTCCGTGAGAATGTCGGCGTGGTTGGCGCGCATATCGGCCAGCATTGCTGCTTCGAAGCGCGTCACTGCATTGACGGGGACGCCATCGATAAAGCCGTTGGTGCCAGCGAAGATCGACACGGTCTGCTCCTCGAACGGCATCGGCGAGAACTGCGCCTGCTTGAGCAATTCGGTCAGGCGAGCACCGCGGTTGAGCAGCTTCTGCGTCGACGCATCAAGGTCCGAGCCGAACTGCGCGAAGGCCGCCATTTCGCGGTACTGGGCGAGCTCCAGCTTGATCGAGCCCGACACCTTCTTCATCGCCTTGGTCTGTGCAGCCGAACCGACGCGGCTGACCGACAGGCCGACGTTGATCGCGGGGCGGATGCCGGCGAAGAACAGGTCGGTTTCGAGGAAGATCTGGCCATCGGTGATCGAGATCACGTTGGTCGGGATGTACGCCGACACGTCGCCCGCCTGCGTTTCGATGATCGGCAGCGCGGTGAGCGAGCCCGAGCCATTGTCGCTGTTCATCTTCGCGGCGCGCTCAAGCAGGCGGCTGTGGAGATAGAACACGTCGCCGGGATAGGCTTCGCGGCCCGGCGGGCGGCGCAGCAGCAGCGACATCTGGCGGTAAGCAACGGCCTGCTTCGACAAATCGTCATAAACGATCAGCGCGTGCATGCCGTTGTCGCGGAAATACTCGCCCATCGCGCAGCCGGTATAGGGTGCGAGGAACTGCAGCGGGGCGGGCTCCGACGCCGTTGCCGCTACGACGATGGTATATTCCATCGCGCCCGATTCCTCGAGCTGACGGACGATCTGCGCCACAGTGGAGCGCTTCTGGCCGATCGCGACATAGATGCAATAGAGCTTCTTGCTCTCGTCATCGCCCGCATTGGCGTTCTTCTGGTTGATGAAGGTATCGATCGCGACGGCGGTCTTGCCGGTCTGGCGATCGCCGATGATCAGCTCGCGCTGGCCACGGCCGACGGGGACGAGCGCGTCGATGGCCTTCAGGCCGGTCTGCACGGGCTCATGCACCGATGTGCGCGGGATGATGCCCGGTGCCTTCACTTCAACGCGGCTGCGCTGATCGGAAACGATCGGGCCCTTGCCGTCGATCGGGTTGCCAAGGCCATCGACGACGCGGCCAAGCAGGCCCTTGCCGATCGGCACGTCGACGATCGTGCCGGTGCGCTTGACGACATCGCCTTCCTTGATCTGGCTGTCCGAGCCGAAGATCACGACGCCGACATTGTCGGCCTCAAGGTTGAGCGCCATGCCCTGCACGCCGTTCGAGAATTCGACCATCTCACCGGCCTGGACATTGTCGAGGCCAAAGATGCGGGCGATGCCGTCACCGACCGAGAGCACCTGGCCGGTTTCGGAGACTTCAGCCTCGGTGCCGAAGCTGGCGATCTGGTCCTTGATGACCTTCGAGATTTCAGCGGCGCGGATATCCATGGAATGAACCTTTTAGCCTTTCATCGCGTGCGCGAGGGTATTGAGACGGGTCTTGATCGACGAATCGATCATCTGGCTGCCGATGCGGACGACGAGCCCGCCCAGCAGCGATGGATCGACCGCGAGGTCGACGGAAACTTCACGGCCAATCCGCTGGCGAAGCGATTGCTTCAGCGCGGTGACCTGATCGTTGGAAAGCGGGTGCGCCGAAGTGACCTCTGCGCTGGTCTCGCCCCGGAAACTGGCAGCAAGCTGGCGAAACGCGCGGATGATCGCGGGCAGCTGGCTGAGCCGGCGATTATCAGCGAGCACACCAAGGAACTTGCTGGTTGTCGCGTCGAGCTTCAGCTTCTTTGCAACCGCCGCAACCGCCTTGGTCGCGGCACCACGCGCGATCAGCGGGCTCGTGGTCAGCTGCCTGAAATCAGGCGACTGATCGAGCGCAGCGCGGACCGTCGCCAAGCTTGCTTCGACCTTATCGATCGCCTTTGCATCACGCGCCAGTTCGAACAGCGCCGTTGCATAGCGTCCCGGTAAGCTCGCTTGAATACCGCCGGAAGTCTCCACGCGATTGAAATCCTCTTGGGAACAGGAAAATTGGCCCCATGCACAAACAGGGCGACAAAGCGCCCTCACTTGGGTTGCGCGGCTGCTAGCATCGGTGCCGCGTTGATGCAAGCCGGGTGTAGGTGGCGGGGCAATAGGCGCTGAATCAGCCGAAAACTGTCTGTTTTCATATATCTGACACATTGGGTTAACCACTTATTGTCGCCTGCCCAGCCATGATATTTGGGTAATTTCAACGTTGGACGATCTTTATGGTATCGAATTGGACCCGGTGGATTGACCGGCTCAATGGACGAGCGGACACGATCGGTGCAGTGCTGCGCCGGGTGCTGATCGCCATGCTGGGTATCCAGGCGATTCTGGCGCTGTCGCTGGTCATCGGTGCCTTTATGACGACCGGCACGGTCCGCCAGCTGATCGACTGTCGCCTGAAGCCAATCGCCGAGTTGCAGCATGTCATGGACGGCTATGCCGGGTCGCTGGCGACCGCGCACAAGGTGGAAAGCGGCAACCTGTCGGCATCCGGTGCACTGACAACGATTGCGGCATCGCAGGCGACGATCCAGCTCAACTGGGCCAAATTCCGCGGGCATTCTGTAGACCCGGTCTACCGCAAGGATATCGCCGATATCTTGGCGGCGCGCGTTAATGCCGACAGGGCGATTGGTAAGCTCCAGTCGTTGCTGCAAGAAGGGCATGTCGATCAACTCGAATTTTTCGTGAGCGGGCCGCTTTACGCGGCGATCGATCCGCTAACCGAATCGACCAATGCCTTGATGGACAAGCTGCGCGACGATGCGGCGCTGAAACAGGGATTTGTCCGTCACCGGGTGTTTCGCACTTATGCGATCGTATCGGTCTTGACGCTGTTGGCGGTCCTGGTCGGCTGGTGGGGGATGCAGGTCGTGGCACGCAGGATCACCCAGCCGCTCGCTGACATTGCCGTCGTTACACAATATATCACGGACGATCAGCTCGACGCTGACATTCCCGGGCTCGATCGCACTGATGAGATTGGGGCGATTGCGCGAGCGCTGGCTTTTGCCCGCCAACGCTCGATCGATGCCCGCCGACTCAGTGAGGACGGCCGCCGCGCCGAGGACACGCTCCATCGCAACCAGATGAAGGCGCACGCTGCCGACGCCAAGCGTGCAGCGGATCTCGACGCGTTGTTTGCGGTGTTCGAACGGGAGGCGGGCGTGGTTGTCGCCGGGTTGAAATCAGCCGGGCCGCGCCTGCGCGACGCCGCCGCTGCGATGTCCGATGAAGCGGCTGAGGCTGAGCATCACGCACTCGCCACCGCATCGCTGACCGACCAAAGCGCCGCCAGCGTGCGGACCATTGCACAATCGAGCAGCGCGCTTGCCACCGCAATCGATCATATCAGTCGCGCGGCGCATGATTCGCGGGGCGGGGTCGGCACGGTTCGTGTGCGGACGATTGCGGCGCGCGATCATGCCGAATCGCTTGGCGCGCTGGTCAGCGAAATCGCTTCAGTGCTTGATTTTATCGCGGTGATTGCTGGCCAGACGAATTTGCTGGCGCTGAATGCGACGATAGAGGCGGCGCGGGCTGGGACCGCCGGTCGTGGTTTTGCCGTTGTTGCGGAAGAAGTGAAGGGGCTGGCGCGGCAAACCCAGGCAGCCGCCGGCAAGATCGAATCCCGGCTGTCCGCCGTGCGGGCGGCGAGTGTCACGGTGCTGACCACCATTGAATCGATCGATACGCTGGTTGCCGGGCTTGATCAGTCGGCCACCAATGTCGCTGATGCGGTTGAGCAACAACGCGATATGACGCGGCGCATTGCGCGTGCCATTGCAGAGGTGGAGGATGGCACCGCCAACGCTGCCACCAATATGCAAACGCTGCATGGTCGGGCAGAGCGTGCGCGCGGCACCGCTGGCGATCTGGCGCACACGGCCGATGATGTTGCCGCCAATGTCGATCAGCTCCGGGCGCAAATCAACCAGCTGATTGCAGATGTTCGGGCAGCGTAAATGATAAAGTCTGGGCACGTCATTCTTTGACTGGTGCCTTGTCCTTGCTGCGCTAAGACGCATCGGCAATATCCCGGTTGCGGGTAGCCAGACGGAGGGCGCGATGTCGAACGGTCAGATGAAGAAAATGGCAATGGCCGATGGCGCTGAGATCGCCGTTTATCATGTCGAGCCAATCAGTACTCGGCGGGGCGGGCTGGTGCTGGTCCAGGAAATCTTCGGCGTGACCGATCATATCCGCGAGTTGTGTGATGAATATGCGCAGGATGGCTATGAGGTGCTCGCCCCGGCGCTTTACGATCGCGAACATCCCGGCTTCGAGGCTGACTATACCGGCGAGGATTTCGCCCGCGCGGTCGAGCTGGCGCGTGATCTCCATCCGTTCGATCTCAGCCTGAGCGACGTGCAGACCTGTATCGATATACTCGTCCCGAAAGGGCGGGTTTTCATGGTGGGCTATTGCTATGGTGGATCGATCTGCTGGTTTGGCGCGACGCGGATGCACGGTCTGGCGGCGGCATCGGGCTATTATGGCGGCCTGATTCCGGCGGCCGCCGAAGAGGAGCCCAAAATCCCCGTGCTGCTCCATTTCGGCCGCTACGATAGCGGCATCCCGATGGAGGGCGTTGACAAGGTGATTGCCAAGGATTGGCCCAATGCAACGGTCTATGTCTATGAAGCCGGGCACGGCTTCAACTCGGACCGGCGCAAGGATTATCACGAACCCAGCGCCGATCTGGCGCGCGAACGCACGCTGGAATTCTTTGAGGCGAATGGGGGGTGACCCGAAAACGCCGTGCTGCCATTCTCGGCATAGTGGCGATGCTCGCGCTTTATGTGGCTGGCGTGGCCGGGCTTTATGCATTTCAGCGCTCGTTCCTGTTTATCGGCGCGGCGCAGCTGAGCGCTTTGCCGCCGTTGCCGCTCGGCTATCGCGATCTGCGGCTAACCGCGTCGGACGGCACGCCGCTGCGGGCGTGGTACAAGCCGCCTGCGCCGGGTAAGCCAGTTGTTCTGTTCTTCCACGGCAATGGCGACACGATCGCTGGCAGCGCGGCGGCGGTGCAGCCCTTTACGGCGCGGGGCTATGGCGCGCTGCTCCCTGAATTTCGCGGCTATGGCGGGATGCCGGGCAAGCCAAGCGAGGCGTTGGTCATCGACGATGCCCGCAAGTCGCATGGCTGGCTAACGGCGCAAGGGATCGCTGACGTCGACATTGTGTTGGTCGGCTATTCGCTCGGCTCGGGAGTGGCGACCCGGCTCGCGAGCGAGTTTCGCCCCCGTGCCCTGATCCTGTTTGCCGCCTTTGCCAGTATCGATCGGGTCGCGGCCGCGAAATTCTGGTTCATGCCGGTCCGCCTGCTGCTGACCGAACATTTCGACAATGCGGCAAAGTTGCCCTCGGTCGCGGCCCCCGTTCTGCTGATGCACGGCACGGTCGATAGCGTCGTGCCCTATGACAATTTGGCCGTGCTGGCGCGTGCCAGGCCAGCGGCGACAGTAATGACGATGCCACGTGTTGGGCATGAAATCGTATTCCAGCCTGCGGTGGTTGCCCGGGCATTGGTCTGGCTCGATACCCTGTCGTCCGGGGTGAAGGGACCGGGATGAACACATCCGAAGTTTTCCTGATCGCGATGCTGCTGATTTACAGCGTGCCCTATCTTGTCTGGCGGCTGGGGCGGACCGAGCATTATGCGCCGTTGGTCGTGGTGCAGATCATCGGCGGCATCCTGCTGGGGCCGGGTGTGCTGGGCGCTGTGTATCCGGGCTATTATGCCGCCGTCTTCGATCCGCAGGTGATCGGTGCGCTCAACGGCATCGCCTGGTGGGCGGTGATGATTTTCGTCTGGATCGCTGGCATCGAGCTCGATGTTTCGCAGGCCTGGGCCCGGCGGGGCGAGACCGCGCTGACGGCGGGCCTCGCGCTGATCGCGCCGCTGGTGGTGGGCGGCGCAGCGGCGGTGGTGATGCTGACATTGGGAACCGGCTGGATCGGCGACGCGGGCCAGCCATGGCAGGTGGTGCTGGGGATCGGTATGGCCTGCGCGGTCACGGCCTTGCCGATCCTGGTGCTGTTCCTTGAAAAGCTCGACATTCTGCGTGAGCCGATCGGCCAGCGGGTCCTGCGCTATGCCAGCGCGGACGATGTCGCGATTTGGGGCGTGCTCGCCCTGATCCTGCTCGATTGGCAGCGGATGGGGCGGCAGGGCGGGTTCCTGATCGGCTTTGCGGTCGCTGCCTGGCTGATCCGGCGGCTGATGGCGCGCATCCCGGCGCGCGATCGCTGGTATGTCGGGCTGATTTGGCTGGCGGCCTGCGGATTCGCGGCGGATTGGTCCGGGCTGCACTTCATGGTCGGCGCGTTCCTGTCGGGCGCGGTGCTCGACGCGCGCTGGTTCGATCGCAAGGCAATGGACGGTTTTCGCGACAATATCCTGCTGGCGGTCATGCCCGTGTTTTTCCTGAGCACGGGCTTGCGCACAAACTGGGATGTCGGCGGCGCGGCCGTGTTTGGCGCGGCGGCGTTGCTGCTGGCGGCATCGGTGGCGGGCAAGTTGGCCGGGGTCCATTTGGCCGGTCGCCTGCTGAAATGGGCACCCGGGGAGGCGTCCGCGATCGGGTGGCTGTTGCAGACCAAGGCGCTGATCATGATCATCTTCGCCAACGTCCTGCTCGACCGGCACATTATCACCGGGGCGACCTTCACGGCGCTGCTGTTGATGGCAGTGGCGAGCACGATGCTGACGGTACCCATCGTGACGCCCAAATTGCAGCGGCTGAAACGCGGCGCATTCGTTGTCGTCGATGATGCTGGTCCGATTAGTGGGATTGACGACGGTTCATTGGCCAAGCGCTGATTGCCAAACCCAGAACATCACTGATAGCCCGGCGTCGGCTGTCCAAGCCACTTGACTGGCTTCGAAACATATCGTCGACGGGACCAAAGCAATAAAAGGCGGACCGCATGGGCGCGCGCCAAAGGAGAAGCGATGACGCCTGAGGGGGCAAAGGCCCGGGGATCAACCCGATCGATGCTCGCGCTGGTTGCGATGATCGTGTTTCTCGATATCGCCGGCATTGGCCTGATCGTGCCGGTGATGCCGCGGCTGATCATTTCGCTGACGGGCGTGACGATCGATCGCGCGGCGGAGCTCGGCGGCTGGCTGCTCTTTGCCTATGCGGTGATGCAGTTCCTGTTCGCGCCGGTAATCGGCGGCCTCAGCGATCGGTTTGGGCGGCGGCCGGTGTTGCTGCTGACATTGTTTGCGCTGGGTATCGATTATGCGCTGATGGCCTGGGCACCGACGCTGGAATGGCTGTTCGTTGGCCGCATAATTTCGGGCGTGATGGGCGCGACCTTTGCCGCCGCCAATAGCTGCATTGCCGATATCGTGCCGCCCGAGGATCGTGGCCGGGCGTTCGGCGCGATTGGCGGGGTTGGGGCGGCAGGGTTTGTGCTCGGGCCAGGGATTGGCGGTCTGCTTGGCGGGTTTGGCGAACGCGTGCCGTTCATGGCGGCAAGCGGCCTGGCGCTGGGCGGGGCGCTGATCGGGTGGTTCGTGTTACAGGAAACGCTGCCGCCAGAGCGGCGGCGCGCTTTTTCGATGCTGCGCGCCAATCCCATCGGCAGCATGGTGCACATGGCCAAAGTGCCGCTGGTCCTTGGCTGCCTGGTCGCGATTCTGTTCATGCAACTCGCCGCGCAATCGCAGCTGGCGGTCTGGAGTTTTCAGGGGATCGCCCGCTTCGGCTGGAGCCCGCTGGTGATCGGTCTGACCATCGCGTCCTATGGGGTATTGCTGATTGGCGCGCAGGGTTTTGCGGTTGGGCCTTTGGTCACCAGATTCGGCGCCCCAAAGGTGGCGGTGGTAGGGGCCGCCTGTGGCATTCCCTCTTATATCATTCTGGCGACGGCACCCAACACCGGGATCATCATGATCGGCATGGTGATCGGCGCGTGTACCGGCGTCGCCTTTCCAGCGATGCAGCAGTTAATGACGCTGCGGGTTTCGGAGGATGCGCAAGGCGAGCTGCAGGGCGCAATTGCCAGTGTCGCCAGCTTGACGGCGATCGTCGGCCCACCGCTGATGACTGGGGTGTTCGGCGCTTATGCCGATGCGCAGGGGGTGTATTTCCCCGGCGCGCCCTTCCTGCTGTCCGCCATGCTGTTTGGCGTTGGCTGGGCGGTGCTGATCATTGCAATGGCGCGCCATTGGGACGAGGCGGTCGTGCCGGATCGACCATAGGATCAGACGATCCCGCCTTCATCCGCATAATCGAGCAGGTCGGCAGGTTTGCAATCAAGCTCCTGACATAGTTTCTCGAGCGTTTCGAAGCGCACGCCCTTCACCTTGCCCGATCGCAGCAGCGATAGGTTGGTCTCGCTGATACCGATGCGCTGGGCGAGATCCTTGCTGCGCATCTTGCGGCGCGCGAGCATCACATCGAGAGTGACGATGATGGGCATCAGACGATCTGCTCGTTATCGGCCTTGATCGCCGCTGCGACCGCCTGAACCTGGCCAAGCAGCCGAATCGCCAGTCCAACCCCGATCAGTGCAATCTGGGTGGAGATATAGGCGCCGGTCACCGCGTCCATTGTATCACTGGCCGGCCCAACGAACAGCGCGAGCACCCCGCTCGCAGTAAGCCAGTCGCCTAGGCGCCCGACAGCGCGCCCGCTTTCGGGCGTCAGCACCGCGCCGCTGCCATATGCCTTAAACAGTCCGCGCGCGGTCCACACCGCGCCGAGCAAGGCGACGCTCGGCAGTGAACGCGCCGCGATTTCACCCAGATGGGCAATCGCTGATATCGCGTCAGGCGTGCCAACGCTGAACAACACGGCCTTGATCGGCACATAGCTGACTTGGCTGAACAGCAGGAAACAGGAAATGCTGAACGCCCATTCAAAGGCTTTCTGCAATGATTGGCTTTGGCGCTGGAGCGCTTCGATGTGGGTGGTCGACACGAAAAACCTCCTCAGCGTGCGGTGACGCGGACGAGCAGCACGACGCTGCCAACCGCGATTTCGGTGGAAATGGTGGATGGCGTGGATCGATCGACCATCGACGCAGTGGCGCGGTTCGTGCTCGACCAGCCAAGGGCCGCGACCGTAGCGATTACCATCGTAAACACGATGTGCGCCGCCAAACGCGGGGCGATGCGCAAAAGCGCGGTTAAGGGTAGCATATAGGTCCTTTCAACGATTCGCGTCTAATTTACGTAAAACATAAATTTAAAAGCATAATACGTCAATATATTTATCAAATGGCCAGTGCGCGACGAGTTGAGATCTCGATCGTTCTGAATCGCGACGCTTTTTCATGTCGCGGTATCAATTGTTTTGATCGCAACTCCTGGGATGTGACGGCGCGGGCCGGTGCGTATATCGGTGCCATGAGCAACACCCACATCCCAACCCAGCCAATCGATCCGGACGCAGCCTGGGCCGCCTTCATCGCGCGTGATCGGCATAGCGATGGCCGCTTTGTTGGCGCGGTGCTGACCACGGGCATTTACTGCAAACCAAGCTGTCCGGCGCGGCACCCCAAGCGCGAGAATGTCGTGTTTTACCGTGACGGTGCGGCGGCGGCAGCGGCGGGGTTTCGGGCGTGTCTGCGCTGCAAGCCTGATGAGGTCGGGCGAGACCGGATTGCTGTGGCGCGTGCGGTCGCGCTGATCGAGGGAGCGGAGGAGACGCTGGGGCTCGACGAGCTGGCCGCGATGGTTGGCTATGCGCCGCATCATTTTCACCGGTTGTTCAAGCGCGCGACCGGGGTGACGCCGGCCGCCTATGCGCGCGGACTGAAAGCGCGGGCGGCCGCACGGGCATTGATGAAGGAGGCGAGCGTGACCGAGGCAATTTATGAAGCGGGCTATTCCGCCCCGAGCCGTTTTTATGAAGGGGCGGGCAAAAGGCTGGGGATGACGCCGAGTATTTGGAAGCGCGGTGGGGCCGGGGTGACGATCCGCTGGACGATCGCCGAGACAAGCCTGGGGCCGATGCTGGTGGCCGCGACCGACAAGGGTTTGTGCCGCGTGTCTTTCGATGAGGGAGAAGCGGCGCTCAGGGCGCGCTTCCCCAAGGCGGAAATCACGCCCGGTGGCGCGGCTTTGGCCGATCTGGCAGCGCGGGTCGTCGCCAGCGTCGAGAGCCCTGATCGCGATCAGGATCTACCACTCGACGTGCAGGGCACTGCCTTTCAGGAAGCGATCTGGCAGGCGCTGCGGCAAATTCCGCTGGGCGAAACGCGAAGCTATGCCGAACTCGCCGCCGTCGCGGGCAACCCAAAGGCGGTTCGCGCGGCTGGTACCGCGTGTGGCGCAAATCATGTCTCGATCGTCATTCCCTGCCACCGCGCGCAGCGCAGCGACGGGACGATGGGCGGCTATGCTTACGGCGTCGATCGCAAGGTCGCGCTGCGCGACCGGGAGGGGGTGAAATGAACCCGTATCAAATCAAGGGCCTGCCGGTTGAGCAATTTGCTGCGTTGTTCGGGCGAGACGATGCCGATCTTGCCAAATGCAATGCAGTGCGCGTGACGGCGGACCACAAGCCTGGCTATCCCTGCCGGGTTACGCTGGAAGATGCCGAACCCGGCGAGACGCTGTTGCTGATCAATTATGAGGATCACCGGGTCGCGTCGCCCTACCGGCACAGCTATGCCATTTATGTGCGTGAAAACGCGATCGAGTCTGCGTCGCTGCGCGGCAAGCTGCCTCAAGTCTTCGCGAACCGCCCCATCGCATTAAGGGCCTTTGACAGCGATGGCATGTTGCGTGGGGCAACGCTTGCGCTGGCTAACGATGTAGACGACAGGATCGCGCAATTGTTTGCCGATCCGACGATTATTTATCTGCACGCCCATAATGCGGCGCATGGCTGCTTCGCCGCCCGGATCGACCGCAGCTGAATTGCGCTGCATCCTGGGTCAATGCTTGTTATGCAGGAGGATTGAACCAGGGGAACGCCGATTATGAATCCGAGCATCGCCAAGCCGCGTGGCAAGACCCTGCTTTGGCGCATCCTGCATTTTCCCCTGATCACGTTGGTGGTCGCGATCGGCGTGATGATGGGCGCCAGTATCGTTGCGACCAGCCTGGCCGCCGTGGTGGGCGCACGGAGCGACAGTAATTGGGCGATTGTCGGCGGCAGCCTGGTCGCTGGAGTATTTGTGATCGCCTATATCGGCTTTGGGCGATTTTTTGAGCATCGCCGGGTCACCGATCTGGCGCTGAAGGGGGCTGCGCTCGAACTGCTCATGGGCCTGGCGATCGGTGCCGGGCTGTTCTGCGCTGTAGTCGGCGTGATTGCGCTACTCGGCGGCTATGAAGTGATCGGTACTCAGCCGGCTGACGTGCTTTATCCGATCATCGGCATCTCGATCGTTTCAGGCGTGACCGAAGAGATCATGCTGCGCGGCCTGTTTTTCCGGATCATCGAAGGATGGCTGGGCAGCTGGGTGGCGCTGGTGTTGTCGGCGGCCTTGTTTGGTGCGCTGCATCTCGGCAATCCCAACGCAACATTGGTGGCTGGCGGGGCGACCGCGATTGAAGCCGGGGTGATGCTGGCGGCGATTTACATGGTCACGCGGCGGCTCTGGGCGGCAATTGGCCTGCACGCGGCGTGGAACTTCACCCAGGGCGGCATTTTCGGCATCCCGGTATCGGGCACCGATGTGCAGGGGATCCTGGTGCCGCGCATCTCCGGCCCCGAATTGCTGACCGGTGGAGACTTTGGTGCTGAAGCCTCGCTGCCGGCGATGCTGATCTGCACCGCTTTTGGCATTGGGCTATTGGTGCTCGCCAGCCGCCGCGGGCAGGTGATCAAACCCTATTGGGCGCGGCGTGGCTCGGCTGCGGCGGGCGAAGACGTGGCGGCAGGGGCGTCTTCCGGCGCCGGGGTGCAATCATAAACCAGCCACTCATCGGGGCGTGACGGCAGCGCATCGCGGATCGCGGTTTGCTGGCGGGCGAGCAATTGGCGATCCGCTTCGCTTGGTGTGCACGCCTTTTGCTTGACCGCACCGCGCAGCGCGCGGGCTTGCTTCATCTGGGCTGCGTTCAGCAGATAGCGGCTTTCCGAATAGCTGCGCGTCGCCAGATCATATTCCAGGATGGAAACGGTCTGCTCGTCATTGGGCACCAGGATCCGATCCCATTTCGCGCCGTTTTCGGCATATTGGGTACGCCCGTTCATGCACCCATCGGGCTGCCAATCGATCAGGACATCGCCAGGGTTGGAAAGGTTGATCCGGCTGCGGTCCGGGGCGATTCGACAAACCATCTTGCCGAACGTGGCCTGGACGATTGGCGTGGGGCTGGGTTCAGGCGGTGGCAGTTTCACGTCGCCAAAGGGGCGGGTGAGAAAAACGATTGCGGCGGCGATGATCAACACGCCGCCACCGGCCGCTGACCAGATCGCCCCTTGTCGCCGCCGCCGCGATTCAAGCAGTCCGGCGCCGCCAATCATCATCGCGCCCATCACCAGCAGCACCCCGGCGATGGCGATTACATTCTCCCGCTTGCGCTCGGCGGCGACCTGCGCCTTGTCGAGCGCCAATTGCTGTTGCAGCGCTTCGCGCGCCGCATTGGCCTGGGCATCGGCGGCGCGGGCTTCGGCAGAGCGCAATTGCGCGTCCCGGCCCTGGCGCAGGCGTTCGTCGGCGCTGATGCACGGTGCGCCTGTCTGCGCGAAGGGCTGCTTCGCCTCTTGCAGAAAGGCGACGAGCTCGCTGTCGGCGACCGCGAAGCCAAAGCTTGAATCACCTTCTTCCGCTTTGGTGATGGCCGAATTGGCCCCAATCACGCGACCGCATGTATCGAGCAGCGGCCCACCCGAATTGCCGCGCGCAATGCCGGCGGTGTGGAGCAGCACCTGAACCCCGGTTAGCTTGCGAATGCCGGCAAAGCCGCCCTGTGATCGGACCGGGCCGAGCGGCTTGATGAAATCAGCCGCACTCTGCGCCGTGGCGACATCGACATTACCGGGATAGCCAAGCGCAATCACCGATTCGCCATCCGTTACCGCCCCCGGAAACAGGGTAAGCGGGGGCAGCCTTGTGCCGGTAAATTCAATCAGCGCCAGATCGCGCTGGGCATCATAGGCAATCAGCTTGCCCTGATAGCTTTTATCGCCTTCTGACGGCACGACGCCGATCACGACATTGTCGGGATAGCGCGCTGCCAGTTCGACGACATGGGCATTGGTGACGACCCGATTGGGGGCGATGGCAAAGCCGCTGCCGTGCCCAAACCCGACCACTTCGCTTTCAGCGGAGGCGATCGTGACTATCCGAACAACCCCGCGCCCGGCGGCGGAAATATCGTCGGCTCGGGCGGGCATTGTGCTGAACATCAGCAACGCCAATCCTGCAATAAGGCGCGAAATCAGCATGCCATCAGCCCAATTGTGAGGCCGACTCTCTTTCAGGAAAGTGGCTTTCATTCAAGCGCTGTCAGCGCAATTTCACGATACCGGCAATTAGCCCTTTTGGTTGTCGTTCGATAGGTCAGCCGATCCGCGACCCTGGCGGGGCAGTGCAGAGGGTTATAGGAAGTTATAGGGATCGACATCCACTGTAACGCGCACCTTGGGTGGCCAGGCCAGCGCCCCTAGCCAGGCGCGAATCACTTCCTGCACATCAAGGGCGCGGCGGGCGTGAACCAATAGGCGAAAGCGGTGGCGCCCACGCAGCATGGCAAGCGGGGCGGGAGCAGGGCCATAGACATACATGCCCTCAACCTCTGGCGCGGATCGTTTGATTTCGCGGGCGGTATCGTCGGCGGCGGCCCGATCTTCGGCGGAAATGATGATTGCCGCATAGCGGCCAAAGGGCGGCGCATCCGCTTCCCGGCGCGCTGCCGTCTCGGCTTCGTAGAAGCTATCCGCCTCGCCCTTTACCAGCGCCTGCATCACCGATGCCTGCGGACTGTGCGTCTGAATATAGACATGGCCCGGTTTCACGCTGCGCCCGGCACGCCCTGCAACCTGCGAAATTTGCTGAAAGGTCCGCTCAGCGGCGCGCAAATCGCCACCGCCAAGCCCGAGATCGGCATCGATCACCCCCACCACGGTTAGATTCGGGAAATGATAGCCTTTGGTCACGAGTTGGGTGCCGATCACGATATCGATATCGCCGCCCTCCATCCGGGCGACGAATTCCGCCGCCTTGGCGGGTGACCAGATCGTGTCCGACGTGACGACAGCGCGCCGTGCATCGGGCCACAGGAGTGCCACCTCATCGGCGATCCGCTCGACGCCGGGGCCGCAGGCGACCAACGTGTCTTCATTGCCGCATTCGGGGCATTTCTCCGGCACGGGCTCGACATGCCCGCAATGGTGGCAGGCGACTCTGCGGATCAGCCGGTGCTCGACCATCCAGGCGGTGCAATTGGGGCACTGGAACCGGTGCCCGCAGGTGCGGCACAAAGTGAGCGGCGCATAGCCGCGCCGGTTAAGGAACAGCAGCGCCTGTTCACCGCGGTCGCGCGCGGCATCGATCGCTTTGACGAGTGTAGGCGCGATCCAGCGCCCACGCATCGGCGGTTCCGCAATCAGATCGATCGCCTCGATCGTCGGCAGCTGCGCGGCGCCATAGCGGCCGGGCAGCTTGAGTTCGGCATAACGACCCAGGGCGACTTGCTGGCGCGTTTCGATCGCCGGGGTGGCGGAGGCCAGCACCACCGGGCAGGTTTCGAACAGCCCGCGCATCACCGCCACATCGCGGGCGTGGTAATGGACGCCCTCTTCCTGCTTGAAACTCGTTTCATGCGCTTCATCGACGACGATCAGGCCAAGATTGGCATAGGGCAGGAACAGGGCGGAGCGTGCGCCGACCGTCACCAATGCCTCGCCACTGGCAATCGCGCGCCAGGCACGGCGGCGCTGCGACTGGCGCAGGTCTGAATGCCAGGCGAAGGGAGCAGTGCCGAATCGGGCCTCAAATCGGCGCAAAAATGGTTCGGTCAGCGCAATTTCGGGAAGCAGAACAAGGGTTTGCCGCCCGGCACGGATCGCGGCAGCAATCGCTTCGAAATAGACCTCAGTCTTGCCTGACCCGGTTACCCCGTCGAGCAAGGTTGGTGCAAAGCGGTGCGTATCGACATCCTCCACCAGTGCCGCCGCTGCATTGGCCTGATCTGCCGAAAGCGCGGGCAAATGGAAATCGGGATCAGGGCGCGGGAAGGGGCTGTCGATATCCACTTCGACCGGCTCGATCGCGCCGGCCTTTACCAACCCCCGGATCACCGCATCTGAAACGCCGGCTGCTATCGCCAGCTCACGAATCAGGCCCTGGCGATCACCGATCCGTTCGATTGCCTGTTCGCGCTGCGGCGTCATGCGGGGTGGCAGCTCGCCCGTCGCGCGATATTCTGTGACGGTGCGCGCGCCGTCGAGCGCCGATGTTGAAGCGAGCGCCATCCGCAGCACTGAGGCCGGCGGCGCCAGATAATAATTGGCGGTCCATTCGATCAGGCGGCGCAAGGGGGCCGGGATCGGCGGCGGATCCAGCACAGCCACCAGATTGCGCAGCCGATTGTCACCAACTTCGGCGTCGGACGGCATCCGTTCCGCCTCCCATACCACGCCGATCAACTGGCGCGGGCCGAGCGGCGCGATCACGATCGACCCCGGCGATACAAGCATTCCTTGTGGCACCCGGTAATCGAGCGGCCCCAGGGCGGCATTCATGATGATAACGCGGGCGCGGGACATCCGCCCTTTATGGGCATTCGGCCGCGACAGGGAAGGTGTCGCTCACCAGCAATTGAATGTGCACCCAATCCAGGGGCCAGCCCGACAGGAATGTGCTGGGCTGGCGAGTGACCCTAGAAATGCCTATCCTAGAAGTGAATGCCGTTGCGGCCGCGCTCACGGTTCCGCTTGAGCTGGCGGATATGCGCCTCGACCTTATCGAGCATTACCCCGATCCGACGTTCGTCGCGCTCACTCAGATTATCGCCGCGTGCCCTAAGCTGTGCCTCGGTGGCGGCGACTTTGCGCAGTTCGTTATTGAGCACGCGGCGCTCACGGATGCTGAGCTTGCCGGAGCGCTTGCCGGCATCGACTTGGCGGGACAATTCGGCCTGGCGCAGGTCGATGCCGATATCGGCATAGGCAACACTACTCAGCGTCAATGCGCTTACCGCGACAGCAATGAAAAATTTCTTCATGATGGGCCTCTTCATCGGTTGGGCCGTCATTGGCCAGTTCCAGCCAGCATAATGCACCAGCGCTCGTTTAGTCGCATCACCCGCAAGGCTAGCCTCGCGCCAATCTTTGATTTACGAGCCGCGCCAATTGAACCAGGGGACGACACCGCCATGAAATTCTTCGTCGATACCGCAGACACCGCCGAAATTCGCGATCTTGCCGATTCGGGGCTGGTCGATGGGGTCACCACCAACCCGTCGCTGATCGCCAAATCGGGCCGCAATTTTCTTGAGGTCGTTGCTGAAATTTGCGGCATCGTCGATGGGCCGGTCTCCGCCGAAGTCGTCGCGCTCGATCATGCCGGCATGATGCGTGAGGCTGAAATCGTGCGCAAGATCGCCGACAATATCGCGGTGAAGGTGCCCCTCACGATTGACGGACTGAAGACCTGCAAGGCGCTGACCGACGATGGCACGATGGTCAATGTCACGCTTTGCTTTTCGGCCAATCAGGCGCTGCTGGCGGCCAAGGCGGGCGCGACCTTCATTTCGCCGTTCGTCGGTCGGCTCGACGATATCGGCCTCGACGGGCTCGACCTGATTCGCGACATCCGCTTGATCTATGACAATTATGCGTTCGACACCGAGATTTTGGTCGCGAGCGTCCGGCACCCCGTTCACATCTTGGAAAGCGCCCGCATCGGCGCCGACGTGATGACCGCGCCGCCGTCGGTTATCCGTCAGCTGGTGAAGCACCCGCTGACCGACAAGGGTATCGAGGGCTTCATGGCTGACTGGGCAAAGACCGGCCAAACGATCGGGTGATGGCGTTAGCCCAGCTTCTGCCCATTGGGGAGAAGCTGGGCTAAGCTCAGCGCATGTCGCTGCCCCAGGCCTTTGCCGATCATCTTCATCGCGACCGGCGGCGATCGGTGCATACCGTGCGCGCTTATCAGGCGACTGCCGAGCGGTTGATCGCGTTTCTGGGCGCACATTGGGGGGCAGATCCTGATGCCACCGCGCTGGCGAAGGTCACGACCGCCGATCTGCGCGCCTATCTGGCCTTCCGCCGCACCGATGGCCTCACAAATGCCTCGGCCGCGCGCGAATTATCGGCGGTACGCGGGTTCTTGAAGTTCGCGACTGGCGGCGCAGCGATGACGACGATCAAGGGGCCGCGCGTCAAGAAGGGCGTGCCGCGCCCCATTTCGCCGGACGAAGCGGTCGCGCTGGCCGAGGATGTGTCCGATAGCGCGACGGAGCCCTGGATTGCGGCGCGCGACTGGGCGGTTTTGATGCTGCTCTATGGCGCTGGCTTGCGGATTGGCGAGGCGGTGGGGCTGACCGGCGCGATCCTGCCGCTGGGTGAGGCAATGGCGGTGACCGGCAAGCGCGACAAGACGCGGATCGTGCCGCTGTTGCCGCAAGTGCGTGCCGCGATTGAGGATTATGTCCAACTGACTCCCTGGCCGGTCGGTCGCGATGAAATGCTGTTTCGCGGCGCGAAGGGCGGCCCGCTGTCGCCCGCGATTATCCGCCGCGCGGTGCAGGCCGCACGCACCCGCCTGGGCCTATCCGAACGGACCACGCCGCATGCGCTGCGCCACAGCTTCGCCACGCATCTGCTGGGGCGCGGCGCCGATTTACGCTCGCTGCAGGAGCTGCTTGGTCATGCGAGTTTGAGCTCGACGCAGATTTATACGCAGGTCGATGCCGCGCATCTGCTCGACGTCTATCGGAACGCGCATCCAAGGGCTTAGAGTGTGATGACTTCGGATTGGATCAATCCATACCCCGTTCCCCCTCGTCTTAGCGGGATATCGTATGCTGGTCACTGCCGTGTAGGATGCGGTGCCGGGTTGGGGGTGGCCACCCCCAACCCGGCGGTCGGCTGT
>LNFM01001194.1_pt1 | contig 86984 bp, 92 predicted proteins | sample 596031 | NCBI WGS metagenome assembly LNFM01 (sample SAMN04254537, study PRJNA301005) | activated carbon metagenome | isolation source: dual media filters at the Ann Arbor, Michigan drinking water treatment plant | place: USA: Ann Arbor | reverse complement strand
GGGCGCGAGTCCCCTTCCCGCCCGCCCAACCCGTGTTCCGGGCGCGGGCGGTCCCTGGCGCGTGCGTGGCCCGCAATCCCGCGGGGAACCGCGCCCGCCGCCATCCCACACCCATCCAGGAGAACCCCATGTCCGGTTCGATCGATACCGCCTTCGTGAAGGTCTACCAGTCCGAGGTCGTCGAGGCCTACCAGCGCCAGGGCTCCAAGCTGCGCACCGCCGTGCGCGCCAAGAGCGGTATCAAGGGCGCCTCCACCGTGTTCCAGAAGGTCGGCCGCGGCGTGGCCGGCGCCAAGGCGCGCAATGGCAACGTGCCGGTGATGAACGTCGCCTTCTCCACCGTCGAATGCTTCCTGCAGGACCACTACGCGGGCGATTGGATCGACCGCTTCGACGACCTGAAGACCAACTCCAACGAGCTGGGGGTGCTGGCCAATGCCGGCGCCTACGCGCTCGGCCGCAAGACGGACGAGCTGATCATCGCCGCGATGGACGCGGGCACGAAGGAGGCGCTGGGCACCGCCGCGGGGCAGACCGACAATGACGGGCTGACGCGCGCCAAGGTGCTGCTGGCCTTCGAGATGCTGGGCGCGGCCGACGTGCCGGACGACGGCGACCGCTACGCCGTCGTCGGCTGGAAGCAGTGGAGCGAGCTGCTGACCATCCCCGAATTCTCCAACGCGCAGTTCGTGGGCGCGGACGAGCTGCCGTGGAAGGGCGGGCAGGCGAAGAAGTGGCTGGGCGCCACCTGGATCCCGCACACCGGGCTGACGAAGACCGGCACCATCCGCTCCTGCTACTTCTTCCACAAGAGCGCGGTGGGCCACGCCTCGGCCGGCGACGTGATCACCGACGTCACCTGGCACGGCGACCGCGCGGCGCATTTCGTCAACTCGATGATGAGCCAGGGCGCGGTGCTGGTGGATGACGAGGGCGTCGTCCGCATGCGCTGCAAGGAGTAGCGCGCGACGGGCGGCGCCGGAGCGATCCGGCGCCCCCCGCACACCCCACCAACCCGAAGGCCCGTGGCGGCGCGCAGCCAAGCGCGCGGATGCGCGCGCCCGGCGCCTGAGGGCGCAAAGGAGGCTTCATGCTCACCGCCCTCGAACTCTGCTCGCGCGCCTTGCTGCGCCTGGGCGCGCAGCCCATCGCCTCCATGGAGGAGGGCACCGCCGAGGCGGAGATCGCCGCCGGCCTCTACGCCGGCACGCGCGACGCCATGCTGTCCTCCCACCCCTGGAGCTTCGCCACCGGGCAGAGCACGCTGCCGCGGCTGGACGCCGTGCCGGTGGCCGACTTCGCGCACGCCTTCCAGCTTCCCGCGGGCTTCCTGCGCGCCATCTCCGCCGGGCGGGGCGTTCCCTTCCGCCTGTTCGAGGACCGGCTGCACACCGACGCCCCGCAGGTGGTGCTGACGCACATCTTCCGCCCCGACGAGGCGAGCTTCCCGCCCTTCTTCGCAGCCGCCCTGGTGGCCCGCCTGGCGGCCGAGTTCTGCATCCCGCTGACGGAGAACACCGCCCGCACCCAGCTGCTCTCCCAGCAGGCGGAGGCCGAGCTGCGCGCCGCGCGCCGCGCCGACAGCCAGCAGGCGACGGTGCAGGCCATCGGCGGCTTCCCCCTCATCAGCGTGCGGGGGTAGCGCCATGTCCGGCACCTCCCGCCAGGTGAAGAACAGCTTCACCGCCGGCGAGCTCGCGCCCAGCATGCTGGGCCGGGCCGACCTGCGCGCCTACGCCAACGGCGCCGCGCGCCTGCGGAACGTGGTGCTGCACCCCACGGGCGGCCTGTCGCGCCGCCCTGGCCTGCGCCACCTGCACGCGCTGCCCGGCCCCGCGCGCCTGGTGCCCTTCGAGTTCAACACGGAGCAGACCTACCTGCTGGCGCTGTGCGAGGGCGCGATGCAGGTGGTGATGGGCGACGGCGTCGTGGCCGCCACGGCCGCGCCCTGGGCCGGATGGATGCTGCCCAACCTGTGCGTGACGCAGAGCGCGGACACGCTGCTGGTGACGCACCCGCACATGCCGCCGCAGCGCGTGACGCGCACGGGCCACGCGAGCTGGCAGGTCGGCCCCTGGCCCTGGATCAACGCGCCCCTGCACCGCTTCATGGGCACGGAGGGCGTGTCGCTGACGCCCTCGGCCACCACCGGCAACGTCTCGATGGCGGCGGATGGCGGCGTGTTCGGCGGCATGGCCGCGGGCACGGCGCTGCGCTTCCGCGGCGTGCGCGGCGTGGTGACGCAGGTGCTCTCGCCCGGCCAGGCGATGGTGCAGCTCTCCGCGCCGCTGCCCGACACGGCGGCAAGCACCGATTGGGAGGAGGCGGCCTTCTCGCCTTCGCGCGGGTGGCCCACCAGCGCGTGCTTCCACCAGGACCGGCTGGTGCTGGGCGGCTCGCGCGACCTGCCGAACCGGCTGTGGCTGTCGCGCTCCGGCGCGCTGTGGGACTTCGACCTGGGCCGCGGGCTGGATGACGAGGGCATCGAGTTCGGGCTGATGGGCGACCAGGTGAACGCCATCCGCCACGTCTTTTCCGGCCGCCACCTCCAGGTCTTCACCACGGGCGGCGAGTGGATGGTGTCGGGCGACCCGCTGACGCCCTCCTCCATCCAGGTGACGCGGCAGACGCGCATCGGCTCCTCGCCCGCGCGCTCCGTGGCGCCGGTGGACGTGGATGGCGCCACGGTCTTCGCGGCGCGCTCAGGCCGCGCCATCCACGAATTCGCCTACACGGAGGTGTCGCAGGCCTACCAGTCCTCCGACCTCGGGCTGGTGGCCTCGCACCTGATGCGCGAGCCGGTTTCCATGGCCTACGACCAGGTGCGGCGGCTGCTGCACGTGGTGATGGCCGATGGCGGCTGCGCGACGCTGACGCTGTTCCGCGCCGAGCAGGTGACGGGCTGGACCCGGCAGGAGACGCAGGGCGCCTTTCGCGCGGTGGCCGAGCTGGATGGCCGCGTGTTCTTCGCGGTCGAGCGCGCCGGCACCTGGCGGCTGGAGCGGCTGGACGAGGCGCTGAACCTCGACGCCGCGCTGGACGGCACAAGCCCCGCGCCGCAGGACCGCTGGAGCGGCATGGCGCACCTGGAGGGCCAGGTGGCCGGCGTGCTGGCCGACGGCTCGCCGCGCGCGCCGGCCACCGTGTCGGGCGGCGCGGTGCTGCTGGACCCGCCGGCATCCGCCGTGCAGCTCGGCCTGCCCTTCGCGCACGAGGTGGAGCCGCTGCCGCCCGAGATGCAGGGCGCGCTGGGCGCGCGCCGCGCGCCGCTGCGGCTGGTGGGCGTCACCTTCCGCCTGCTGGACACGCCCGCGCTGTCGGCCGACCTGGGGCGCGGCATGCAACCGGTTGCATTCAGGCGCCTGGACACCGCGCTGCTGGACGCCCCGCCCGCGCCCTTCACGGGCGATGTGCGGCTGTCGGCGCTGGGCTGGCGGCGGGACGCCACGAAGCCGCTGTGGCGCATCGGGGGCGACGCGCCCCTGCCGATGACGCTGCTTTCCGTTTCCACCGAGATGAGGACGACCGATTGATGGGTGCCCTGACCTCCCTCGCCACGCTCGCGGGCGCCGGCGTGTCCCTCTACGCGCAGAACCGCGCGCAGCAGCTCCAGGGGGCGCAGCAGAAGGCGCAGCTCCAGATCACGCAGCAGGGCCAGCAGGCCCAGCAGGAGCAGCTGGCGCTCCAGCAGGGGGCGGAGCGGCGGGCGCGCGCCGACCAGCTGTCCCGCACCATCGCCGCCGCGCGCGCCCGGCTGGGGGCGGGCGGCGTGGCGGCGGGCGACGGCTCGGCCGCCGCGGTGGATGCGGGGCTGCGTGCCGATGCCGCGGCGGCGGCGCAGGAAAGCGACGAGATGTTCCGCCTGCGGCTCTCCTCGGGCCGCGCCTCGCTGCTCAACCCCGACATGAGCCTGACGAACGCGCTGCGCGCGGTGCCCACGCTGGGCTCCGCGGTGCGCAGCCTGCTGGATTGAGGAGACCCCCATGCCCGAGCACATCCGCATCGGCGACGTCGCCCCGCGCATCCACTACGTGGCGAGCGGCACGCAGAGCGCCTTCACCTTCCCCTTCCCCATCTTCGCCGCCGCCGACCTCGACCTCTTCGTGGACGGGCTGGAGCAGGCGCACGGCTACACCGTCGAGGGCGCGGGGCTGAGCGGGGGCGGCACGCTGCGCTTCGCCATCCCGCCCCGCGCGGGGGCGCGCATCACGCTGCGCCGCCGCCAGGCCATCGCGCGCACCAGCGACTTCCAGCCCAACGGCGTGCTGCGCGCCAACACGCTGAACGACGAGCTGGACCGCCAGGTGGCCGCGCTGCAGGAGATGCGCGACGAGATGTCCGGCACCCTTCGCCTCGACCCGTCCGAGCCGCCGACCGGCCTGGTGCTGCCCGCCCGCGCCGCGCGCGCCGACAAGCTGCTGGGCTTCGACGCCACCGGCGCCGTCACCGTGCTGCCGCGCGGCGGGCAGGTGGTGGCGGCCTTCGCCGGCGCCGTGCCGCGCTCGGTGGAGGACAAGCTGGGCGAGGTGCTCTCGGCGCGCGACTTCGGCGCGGTGGGCGACGGCGTTTCCGACGACGGCCCGGCGCTGCAGGCCGCGATGAACGCCGCCGCCGCCTCGGGCAAGCACCTGGTGATCGGCGAGGGCGCCTTCCGCTCCACCATGCCGCTGGTGCTGGGCGGGGGTGCGGCGGGGCTGACGATGCGCGGCACGATCCTGCACGCGGGCGGCCCCGGCACGGCGGCGCTGACGATCGGCGAGGGCGGCGCGGTCCGCAACGCGGCCAAGCTCTACCAGGGGCTGCGCGTGGTGCGCGCCGCCGTGTCCGACTGGCTGGACGAGGGCGACATCGGCATCGTGCTCCGCAACCTCGACGCCTCGCTGGTGGAGGTCCGCCAGGTGGAGGGCTTCACGATCGGCATCCGCACGCTGGGCGTGGAGCGCGGCTTCGAGGACAGCTCGGTCCATCTCGGGCGCATCGTGAACAACCGCATCGGGCTCGACATCCGGACCGAGACGGCGGCGGCGTGGAACACCTCCGTGCGCTACTACGGCGGGCACTTCGCCATCGCGTCGGCGCTGCACACCGGGCTGGACCGCTTCGGGGTGCGGCTGTCGGCCGCGCCGGGCGCCTATGTGGCGCACAACCGGCACGTCTTCTTCGGGCCGGGCTTCGAGCTGCAGGCGCGCGACCGGCCCATCGCCGGCATCCCGTTCCTGTCGGAAGTGTCCTCGCGCGCGGTGATGGCCTACGGGATGCGGATGGAGGGCTGCTCGCCCTTCGTGGCGCGGCACACGGCGAACGCGCAGGACCACGTCTACGAGGTGGCGTGGGCCTCGCAGGGCTACGGCGTGTCGGTGGACTACGCGCCCGGCGCGGGCCGCGTCGGCGCGGTGGTGCGCGCGCTGCACCAGGCGGCGGCGCACCGCGAGTTCACGCGCGACGTGGCGCACGTGCCGAACCTGCGCGCCGCGGCCTTCCGCTTCTCCGCCACGCAATGGGGGTTCGAGCGGCTGGCCTGCCTGTCCACCAACGTGAACGGCGCGCCCACGACGCTGGCGCAGTTCGCCTTCCCGGCGCTGGAGGACTACGCGCCGACCGACCGCGGCGTGGTGCTGCCGGGCGGGCGCGGCCTGGGCTTCGTGGTGGATGCGCGGCGCTGCCGGGAGTTCGCGCTGGCGGTGGAGGCGGACAGCCCGCGCCTGGTCGTGCAGTGCTTCGACGCGGGGATGAACCTGATCACCAGCGCGAGCGGCGCGATGGTGCGGGCGTCCGGCATGTCGCTCGCCTGGAACGACGCTGCGCGGTGGTGGCAGGGCGCCGCCGACATGACGGATGCCGACCTGACGCGCCTTCAGGTGGTGCGGCTGGAGCCGCAGGTGGCCTACGCCATCATCGGCGTGGCGCGCATCGGCGTGGATTACGAGGTGCGCGCCATGCGCCTGTCCACCGACCCCGCGCAGGGCGCGCCGCTGCTGTTCGGCCTGCCCGACCTGCCGCACGGCACGCGCGAGCTGAAGGGCGAGACGGCGTGGGACCCGCCCTCGCTGGCGGCCGGCGCATCGGCGCAGGTGAACGTGCCGGTGACGGGCGCGCGGCCGGGGGACTTCGTGCAGGCCTCCTTCTCCTTCGCCACCTCCGGCCTCGTGTTCATGGCGCAGGTGGGGGCGACGGACGTGGTGAGCGTCACGGCCTGGAACCGCTCGGGCAGCACGATCGACATGCCGTCCGGCACGGTGCGCGTGCGGGCGGTGAAGCCGTGACGGAGCTGCCGGAGCTGGACCTGCTGCGCGCCATCCAGGTACTGGCGCGCGAATACGACCGCCTGCTGGACGTCACGCCCGAGGATGACCGCACTGCCGCCGCGCGGCTGGCGGCGCTGAAGTCGGTGATGGGCCAGTACGTCGCGGCGCGGAAGCTGCTGGAGGCGCGGCACGGCGCGCACCCACCCGACCTCGGCGCCATGCGCGCCGCCATCGCCCAGGAGATGCCATCCGATGACGATGACGACGACGGAGACCCCGGCTGACCTGCTGGAATTCGCGTGGATCTGGAACCGCCTGCTGGGCCAGTCCACGCCGCCGGTCCACCGGCGCATCCTGCGCTGGCTGGCCCAGGACGACGAGGCGTCGCGCCGCCTGCTGCTGATGGCCTTCCGCGGCTGCGGCAAGTCCACCCTCGTCGGGCTGTTCTGCGCCTGGTCGCTCTACCGCGATCCGGCGCGGCGCATCCTGGTGCTGGCCGCCGAGCAGTCGCTTGCCGGCAAGATGGTGGGCCACGTGCGCCGCATCATCGAGCGCCACCCCCTCTGCGCGGCGCTGCGCCCCGATGCGGGCGATGCCTGGGCGGCGGACCGCTTCACCGTTCGCCGGCCCGGCGCGCTGCGCGACCCCTCCGTGCTCGCGCAGGGGCTGATGGGCAACATCACCGGCGCGCGGGCCGAGCTGGTGATCTGCGACGACGTGGAGGTCGCCGGCAATTGCGACAGCGACGGAAGGCGCGAGGAGCTGCGCGAGCGCCTGGCCGAGACGGAGTTCGTCCTCGTGCCCGGCGGGACCATCCTCTACGTCGGCACGCCGCACACCGAGGCCTCGCTCTACCGCCAGGGCGACGGCTTTCTGCGCGGCTACCGGCGGCTGGAGGTGCCGGTGCTGACGCGCACCGGTGCCTCCGCCTGGCCGGAGCGGTTCGACGCCGCCACCATCGCGGCGCTGCGCGAGCGCGTGGGGCCGCTGCGCTTCGCGCGCCAGATGCTGCTCCAGCCCATCGCCGCCGATGCGGCGCGGCTCGATCCCGCGCACCTCGTCCGCTACGCCGAGGAGGTGGAGTTCCGCGAGGCGAACGGCCGCGCGTCGCTCTGGCTGCTCGGGCGGCGCATGGCGACCGGCGGCGGCTTCTGGGACCCGGCCTTCGGGCGGCTGGGGCGGGCGGGCGACGGCTCGGTGCTGGCGGCCACCTTCGCCGATGCCGAGGGCAACCAGTACCTGCACCGCCTGGCCTGGATCACCCAGCGCGAGGACGCCGCCGACGACCCGGCCACCCAGCAATGCCGCCAAGTCGCCGCCATCGCCGGCGAGCTGCACCTGCCGGTGGTGCGGGTGGAGACCAACGGCATCGGGCGCTTCCTGCCGCAGATCCTGCGGCGCGAGCTGGCCCGCGCCGGGGTGGCCTGCGCGGTGGTGGAGACGACCAGCCGGGTGGCGAAGGCCGAACGCATCCTCGCCGCCTTCGACCCGCTGCTGGCGGCGCGCCGGCTCTACGCCCACGAGGGCGCGATGCGCTCGCCCTTCGCGGCCGAGATGCGGGAATGGCGGCCGGAGGCGCGGCACGCCCGCGACGACGCGCTGGACGCGGCGGCAGGCGCGCTGCTGGCGGAACCGGCGCGGCTGCCGTCGCTGGCGCCGCGCAGGGGGGTGTCGTGGCGGGGGTGAAGGCCAGGGGGCGCTGCCCCCTGGACCCCCGCCGGGTGGCAGGGCCACCCGGACCCGCCGTTTGATGGGATTCGCGGTGGGGCCTTCAGCCCCGCCGCGAATCCCATTGAAGGGGTTCCGAGGGGCGTGCCCCTCGGCGGGGGTCCGGGGGCAGCGCCCCCGCGGTCACGCCCGCCGCCGCACCAGCACCCCATGCTGCGCGCGGCCTTCGGCGGTGATCTCGAAGCGCCCATCCTCGCGTTCGCGCGCCAGGCCACGCGCTTCGAGGCGCCGCAGGCAGGGCTGGTCGGCGAGGCCGCCTGGCCGGCCGTGGTGGTGCACCAGCGTCAGCCGGTGCAGCGCCGAGCGGCAGCACGTCTCGAGGTAGGGCTCGTTCCACATGATCCGTTCAACCGCGCGTCGCCCCTTTGTGGCGGCGCCCGACGCAGGCTGCAAGGAGGCCGCATGGAAGGCATGACCCCCACCATGATGTGGTGGATCAACGCGGTGGAGGCGCCGGTCGTCGCCGCGCTGTTCTGGATGATCCACGGGCTGAAGAAGGACATCGAGGCCCGGCTGGAAACGCGCGACCTGCGGCACGGCGACGGCCTGTCGCGCACGCGCGACGAGCTGGCCGCCTTCAAGCTGGAGGTGGCGCGCACCTACGTGCCGCTCAGCCTGATCCGCGAGGCGGACCGGCGCATGAGCGAGCACCTGCTGCGCATCGAGGAAAAACTGGAAGACCTGCGGCACGAGAAGGAGGCACGGCGATGAGCGCTGCGATCAACATGGACGCCCAGGACGCGGCGGCGGAGCTGCTGGCCCGCGTGCTGTACGCCGAGGCGGGCGCGCACCCGGTGCGCGGCATCGAGGCGCTGGCGGCGGTGGCGATGAACCGCGCCCGGCTGGTGCTGGAGGACGCGGGGGCGCGCGCCCGCTTCGCCGGGGGCGAGGCGCCGCCGAGCCTGGCGCGGGCGGTGATCGCCGTGCTGCGCGCGCCCTTCCAGTTCCCGGTGCGCCACCCGCGGCACCCGCGCCACGCCAGCTTCGCGCGCCCGCCGGAGGGCGACGCGGCGCTGCTGGTGTGCCGGCGCGTGGCGCGGCGCGCGCTTGCCGGCGCGCTGCCGGACGGCTCGGGCGGGGCCCTGCTGTGGCACGACGCGCTGCGCCTGCCGGCCTGGGCGGTGGGGCGGGTGCCGTGCACCGAGCGCGGCGGGTTTTCCTTCTACCGGCTGGGGTGATACCGGGCGCCGATGGAACGCATCATCTGCACCCTGGTCCGCGAAGCCGACTGGCGCGCGGCCGAGGCCCTGGGCGAGTACCGCGGCAGCGCGGACGACGCGCGCGACGGCTTCCTGCATTTCTCCACGCGGGCGCAGCTGCGCGCGACAGCGGCGAAGCATCGTGCCGGCATCGCGGACCTGTGGCTGGTGGAGGCGGATGTGACGGCGCTGGACGATGCGCTGCGCTGGGAGCCGGCGAGCGGGTCGTCCCGGCCGGGGCTGTTCCCGCATCTGTACGCGCCGCTGCCGGTTTCGGCGGTGGTGCGGGCGGTGGCGGTGGCGCTGGTGGAGGGGGTTCACGTCTTCCCGGACGATGTTCCCTGAGCCATGGCCTTCGTATCGCAGCTGTGCGAGCCACCCTTCCGCTTCGACGTGACGGAGCAAGGCGGCATCAAGGCCGTCACCTTCCTGGTGGGGCATGACCCGGTGCTGCCGGCCACCTACTTCGTCCTGGTTTCCCTCGATGGCACGAGTGACCCGGCGCAGCCGGAATATCAGTTCGCCATCGTCAGGCGCCGGATCGCGGATGACCAGGAAGACTTCATCTTCGATGGCCGGGAGACGCGGCAGCTCTTCGCCACGCATGAACGGGAATGGCTTCTGTACATCATCGTGTCGGCGACGCTTCGCCTCCTGGAAACCTTTCGGCCCGAAGCTGTCTTCCGATGCATCATGGTCGGCAACGCCAAGGCCCAACGCAACGCCCTTCGCAAGCATGAGCTGGTCAACTGGGCGTTCGACAAGGCCGGGTATGACACCATCCGGTGCGACGAGTTCAACGACCGCCAGATCTGGCTGGCGCGGCGCAGGGCGGGTACCGAGCGGTGAAGCGACTTGAAGAGGTGGCACCGATGGACAATACTTGCCGGAGAGGACCATGAGCATGGAACGGGACGCGCAGATCGAGCTGCTGAAGGCCGTCGAGGCGCGGCGCTCGGCCATGGCTGACGCCCTTCGTGCATCCCAGGCCTTCCGCGCCATGCTTCGCAGCTACGATGGCGAGGCGAATCCCCCTGCCGTTAAGCGCGCCTGAACCGTCACCGGCGCATCACCGCCCGCTCGCTCATCCAGCACGCCCAGGCCACCACCACCCCGCCCAGGATCACCGGCAGCGTCGGCGCGTTGCCGAAGACCGACCAGTCCAGGAACACGCTCCAGGGCAGGGCGATGAACTCGAAGGGCGCCAGGCGCGCGGGGCTGGCGTGGCGGAAGGCCAGCGCCAGGGTCAGCGTCGCCGCTCCCGCCAGCACGCCGTTCAGCGCCAGCTGGCCCCATTGCAGCGCGTCCGGCGGCACCCAGTGGATGGCGGCGAAGGGCGCGGTGGCCAGCAGGCCGAGGGTGGACGGGAACAGGATCAGCCGCGCCAGCCCGCTTTCCGCCTTCAGGCCGCGGTTCACCGTGATGTTCACCGCGTAGCAGACCGTGCCCAGCGCCGCGCAGGCGAAGCCCAGCACCGAGCCGCCCCCGGCCAGCGACGGCGCCAAGGCCAGCGCCACGCCCCCGAACCCCACGGCGGACCACAGCCAGGCGGCGCGCGGCACCTGCTCGTGCAGGAACCACCGCGCGAAGACGAGGGTGAGGAAGGGCGCGGTGAAGAACACCAGGTAGCCATCGGCCAGCGGCAGGTGGCGGAAGGCGGTGAAGAACAGCAGGCCCGAGCACAGCATCGCCACCGCGCGGACGGCGTGCAGGCGGGGATGGTGCGTGCGGAAGGCCCCGCCCGCCCCGCGCCACAGGGCGCGCAGGCCGAACAGGATCAGCAGCAGCGTCGCGTGGCGCACGGCGATCGCCTGCGCGGCGCTGAACTCCGCCGACAGGAACTTGCTGTTCGCGTCCAGCACGCCGAACAGGCCGATGCCCAGCATCAGCAGCACCGGACCCTTCATGCCGGTGGTGTCCGCCGCCTTGGCCGGGGTGTCAACGCGGGGTAAGGGTGCGGGCGATGACCCCCGCCCTCGCCTCCGCCCTCATGCCCCTGGTGCGGCGCTTCGACGCGGAGGCGGCGCATGGCTGGGCGCTGGGCGCGCTGCGCGCCGGGCTGGCCGGGCGGGACGCGGCGCCGGACGACCCGGCACTCGCCATCGAGGCGCTGGGCCTGCGCTTCGCCAACCCCGTCGGGCTGGCGGCGGGGTTCGACAAGGACGCCGTGGCCGTGCTGCCGCTGCTACGCCTGGGCTTCGGCTTCGTGGAGGCCGGGACCGTCACCCCGCGCCCGCAGGCCGGCAACCCGCGCCCGCGCCTGTTCCGGCTGGAGGAGGACCGCGCGGTGATCAACCGCATGGGCTTCAACAATGGCGGGCTGGATTCCTACCTGGCCCGGCTGCGCGACCTCCAGCGCCCGCTGCCCGGCGTGCTGGGCGCCAATGTCGGCGTGAACAAGGATGGCGCGGAGCCGGAGCGCGACTACCCCGCTTTGTGCCGCGCCGTGGCGCCGCTGGCGGATTACGTGACGATCAACATCTCCTCGCCCAACACGCCCGGCCTGCGGGACCTGCAGGGCGAGGACCGGCTGCGGGCGATCCTGCGCGCGGTGGACACGCGCGCGCTCGGCAAGCCGGTGCTGGTGAAGCTGGCGCCGGATTTGTCCGAGGACGCGCTGCCGGCGCTGGTGGAGCTGTGCGTGGCCCACGGGGTGGCGGGGCTGATCGTCTCCAACACAACGCTGGCGCGGCCGGACAGCCTGCGCTCGCGCCATCGCGCGGAAGCCGGCGGGCTGTCCGGGGCGCCGCTGTTCGACCGCTCGACGGAGATGCTGCGCCGCGCGCGGCGGCTGGCGGGGGCGCGGCTGGTGCTGGTGGGCGCGGGCGGCGTGGCGGATGCGGACACCGCCTATGCGAAGATCAAGGCCGGCGCCTCGCTGGTGCAGATGTATTCCGCCTTCGCCTATGGCGGCCCCGCCCTGGTGCGGCGGATCAAGGACGGGCTGGCGGCGCTGCTGCGGCGCGACGGCGTGGCGAGGCTGGCGGATGCCGTCGGCGTGGAGGCGTGAGCGTGGAGATCCTGGAACACCTGTCCCCCATCGTGGACCGCTACGACGGCTTCGTGCTGGACCTGTGGGGCGTGGTGCATGACGGGCGCAAGCCCTATCCCGGCGGCGCGCGGCGGAGAAGCGCGTGGTCTTCCTCACCAACGCCCCCCGCCGCGCCTGGTTCCTGGAGGAGCTGCTGGAGGGCATGGGGGTGGGGCGGCACCTGCATGACGGCATCATCTCGTCCGGCGAGGTGACGTGGCGCTGGCTGAAGGACGGCACCCACCCCTTCTTCGCCGCCCTGCCCGGCAGGCGCGCCTACCACATCGGCCCCGAGCGCGACCTGAGCGTGGCGGAGGACGGCGCGGCCGAGCTGGTCGGCAGCCCGGAGGAGGCGGATTTCCTGCTCAACACCGGCCCCGACCCCGATCGCGGGCCGCTATCGGTCGAGCCCTACCGGGACGACCTGCTGGCCTGCTTCAACGCGGGGCTGCCCATGGTCTGCGTCAACCCGGACCGCGCGGTGATGGTGGCGGGGCAGCGCATCCTCTGCGCGGGCGCCCTGGCCGACGTCTACGCCGAATGGGGCGGGCGCATCTGCGAGGTCGGCAAGCCAGACCCGGCCGTGTACGGCCCGGTGCTGGAGCTGCTGGGCATCGCAAACAAGGCGCGCGTGGTCTGCATCGGCGACACGCCGCACACCGACCTGGCCGGGGCGCAGGCGGCGGGGCTGGACAGCCTGTGGGCGCTGACCGGGCTGACGGCCGACGCGCATGGCGCGGACCCCGCCCCGGCGCTGCTGGCGGCGGTGGCGCATGAGGAGCGCGTGGCGCCGAGGGCTGCCTTGCGGATTCTTCGCTGGTGAAGTTTCCGGTCTTTTCCACAGGAAAATGATTCGACTCGGCGAATCCAGCCCTTGTGGGTGATTCGGCGTTTCAACTACACCATCTGGTAGCAGGACGCGGAGTTTCCCCCCATGGATTGGACTGCCGAGGCCATCGAACGTCTCCGGGCCCTCTGGGCCGAAGGCCATTCCACCGCCGAGATCGGGCGCCGCATGGGCGTGTCGAAGAACGCGGTGGTGGGCAAGGCGCACCGGCTGCAGTTGCCGGCCCGCCCCAGCCCGATCCGCCGCGACGCGCCGGGGCGCCGCCCCACCCTGCCGCCGCTGCGCGTGGCGATGGCCCCCGCCATAGCCGCGCCCGTTCCCGCATCGGCCGCCCCGGCGCCGCGGCGCGAGCTCGCCGCCCCCCAGCCGCGGCCGGCGATGGCCGCCCCGTCGGTGGTGCGGCCCTTTCCGCGCGGCGGGGCGCGCAGCTGCTGCTGGCCGATCGGCGAGCCGGGGACGGAGGGCTTCCGCTTCTGCACCGCCGAGGCGATGAGCCCCAAGCCCTACTGCCCCGAGCACGCGGCGCTGGCTTATGTGCGGGTGAAGGATCGGCGCGAGGACGCGGCGTAGCCGCGGCCTCCGGAGGCAGACGCGGCGTAGCCGCGGACTCCGGAAGCAGGCTGCGGCCTGAGGGGCACGCAGCACGGCAACCATTGGCGATATTGCGCATTTTGCGTAATATCCGCATGATGCGCCGGAAAGAAGGACGTGACCATGCCCCTGGATGTCGCGGCGTCCGAGTTCTCCCGGAACTTCGGGCGCTGGAAGCTCGCCGTGCAGACGACGCCCATCGCGGTCACCAGCCATGGTCATGTCGCCGGCTACTTCGTGTCCCCCGAAACCTTCGAGCGCATCCAGCGCATCACCATGGCCTCCCGCCAGGCCTTCCATCCTGCCGAGCTGCCGCAGCACCTGGCAGATGCCCTGGAGGGGTTCGCCCCCGATCCGGGGAAGGCCGGCCTCGAGGAGCTGATGCGGGATTGAGCGGGTGGCGCCGCCACTGCCGGAGCCGTTCCCGGGCCTCGTCATCCACTATGAATACCTTTGGCGCCACGAGCACCTGCGGGGACTCGAGGATGGCGCGAAGCGCCGCCCCTGCGCCGTCGTCCTCGTGGTGTCCGACCGGGACGGGCGCAGGCAGGTGCTGGTGGCGCCCATCACCCATCGCAGGCCGGAGCCGCCCGCAGAGGGCATCCTGATCCCGCCCCGGGTGAAGGCGCAGCTTGGATTGGACGCCGAGCCCTCCTGGGTCATCGTGACCGACCTCAACGCCTTCGAATGGCCGGGCGCCGACCTGTACCGCGTGCCGGGCGGCGGCGGATTGGCCTATGGGGAGCTGCCGCAGTCGCTGCTCGCGGCCATCGTCGAGGCCATCCGGGAGGCGCGGCGACGCGGCGCCTCGCCGATGACGACGCGGCCCGGGCCTCAGACCGGCCGGTAGCGCCACACGCTGGCCGGCGGGAAGTTCAGGGGCGTGAACGCCTCGCGCCGCGCCGCCAGCCCCAGCTTCGCGTGCGGCAGCGGCGAGGTGGCGCAGTAGGTGTAGAGCAGGAAGCCCTGCCCCGGCGCCACCGCCTCCACCGCGCGCACGAAGGCGCGCTGGCGCTCCAGCGGCAGCAGCACCAGCGGGATGCCGCAGATCACCGTGGACACGCGGCCGCGCAGCGTGGGCGGCAGGATGTCGGGCAGGGCGAAGGCGTCGCCGGTCACCACCGCGGCACCCGGCAGGGCGGCGCGCAGGTGCTCCGCCATCTCGGGCACGATCTCGACCAGGCAGAGCCGCCCGGGCGGCAGGCCGGCCCGCAGCAGCGCGCGGGAGACGGCGCCGGTGCCGGCCCCCAGCTCCACCACCACCCCGTCGCCCCGCCAGTCGGCCGCATCGGCGATCCGGCGGCCCAGCGCGGGGGAGGAGGGGATGATGGAGCCCATCTGCAGCGGGTCGCGCATCCAGCGCCGGAGGAACAGGGAAACGCCGCCGGATGCGGGGCGGGGCGGGCGGGGAAAGCCATCCATCAGGCGGGAACCTCGTTGCGAAGGGGGACCAGCAGGTCCTGGAAGCGGCGGGCGGCGGCCTCCCAGCCGCGCGCCTCGGCGTGGCGGCGGCAGGCGGCGCGGTCGGCCCGCAGGGCGCGCAGGCAGGCGGCGCGAAGGTCCGGGTCCAGCACGCCGACCGGGGCGTCGCCCACCACGTCCAGCGGCCCCTGCACGGGAAAGGCGGCGACGGGGGTGCCGCAGGACAGCGCCTCCAGCATCACCAGCCCGAAGGTGTCTGTGCGCGAGGGGAAGACGAAGGCGTCCGCCGCGGCGTAGCAGCCGGCCAGCGCCTCGCCCGAGCGCGCGCCGAGGAAGTGCGCGCGCGGGAAGCGGGCGCGCAGCGCGGCGGCGGCCGGCCCGTCGCCCACCACCACCTGCGAGCCCGGCAGGTCGAGCCCCAGGAAGGCGGGCAGGTTCTTCTCGGGCGCCAGCCGCCCCACGGACAGGAAGACCGGGCGCGGCAGGCCGGCGAAGGGGTCGGCCAAGCCGGGGCGGAACAGCGCGGTGTCCACGCCCCGCTCCCACCGCCGCAGCCGCGCGAAGCCCTGCGCCGCCAGCAGCGCCTCCAGGCGCGGCGTCGCCACCAGCACGGCGGCGGCGGCGGCGTGGAAGCGGCGCAGCGCGGCCCAGGACCAGCGGCGCGGCACGCCCAGCCGGGCCTTGAGGTAGTCCGGGAACAGCGTGTGGAAGGAGGTGGTGAAGGGCCAGCCGCGCCGCCGGCACAGCGCCCGCGCCGCCCAGCCCAGCGGGCCCTCGGTGGCGATGTGCACCGCGTCGGGCGCGAAGGCGTCCACCAGCCGCGCCAGCCGCCGGGCGGGCAGCACGGCCAGGCGCAAGGCGGGTTCGGACGGTGCGGGCACCGCGCGGAAGCCCCCGGGGCCGATCACCTCCACCGCGTGGCCCTGTCCGCGCAGCCAGGCGGCCGTGGCCTCCAGCGTGCGGACCACGCCGTTCACCTGCGGGTGCCACGCGTCCGAGACGATGAGGACGCGCATCACGCGGGAACGGGGCGGCGCATGGCGTCGTGCGAGCGGCGGCGCTCGGCCAGCCAGTCCAGCAGCTCCAGCCGTCCGTCGGCGTGCTCGACCAGGGCGGTGCAGCTTTCCACCCAGTCGCCGTCGTTGAGGTAGAGGATGCCGTTCACCTCGCGCATCTCGGCGTGATGGATGTGGCCGCAGACCACGCCGTCCAGGCCGCGGCGCTGCGCCTCGCCGGCCAGCGCCACCTCGAAGCGGTCTATGGCGGCCACCGCGCCCTTCACCTGGCGCTTCAGCCATTGGGAGAGCGACCAGTAGGGGTAGCCCAGGCGGCGGCGCACCGCGTTGAACCAGCGGTTGCCGGCCAGCGCCGCGTCGTAGGCGTGGTCGCCCAGCAGGGCGACGACCTTGGCGTAGCGCACCACGCTGTCGAACTCGTCGCCGTGGATCACCAGCAGGCGGCGGCCGTCGGCCGTCTCGTGCACCGCCTCGGGCGCCAGCTTCACCCCTGCCACCTCCAGCCCCAGCCAGTCGCGGAACATCTCGTCGTGGTTGCCGGGGATGTAGGTGACGGCCGTGCCGTGGCGGGCGAGGCGCAGGACGAGGCGGATCACCTCGTCATGATGCGCGTCCCAGTGCCAGGACCGGCGCAGCCGCCAGCCATCCACGATGTCGCCGACGAGGTAGAGGTGGTCGCACTCCACGGTGCGCAGGAACTCGGCCAGGAAGTCGGCGCGGCAGTCGCGGGTGCCGAGGTGGATGTCCGACAGGAAGACGGTGCGGAGGCGCCGGCGCTGATGGGGCATGCGGAGTCCCGATCCTGTTGCGTGCGCCCGGATAGGCGCCGCATGCGACCGGGGCGTGACGCCCGCGTGAATCCCGCGCTACAGCCCTTGCGGCTCGCCGGCCACGGCGAGCGAGAGCGCCGCCGCGTCGAAGCGCCGCGCCGCCTGGGCCACCTGCGCGCGCGTCAGCGCGGCGAGGCGCTGGCCGCGGTTCTCCAGCCATTCCGGCCCGCGCCCGGCCTGGCGCAGCCCCAGCAGCAGGGAGGCGGTGCGCCGCGTGTCGGTGAACTGCAGCGGCAGGGAGCCGGCGAGGAAGGCCACCGCCTCGCGCAGCTCCTCCTCCGTCGGGCCCTCGGCGGCCATGCGGGCCCAGTTCTCCCGCAGCAGGCGCCAGACCTCGCCGGCTGTGGCGTTGTCCGTCTGCACCTGGCCCGTCACCACGCCGCGGCCGAATGTCAGGTCCAGCCCCGCGCCGATGCCGTAGGTGAGGCCGCGCGCCTCCCTGATCTCCTTCGTGAGGCGCGAGGAGAAGCCGCCGCCGGCCAGCACGCGGAGCGCGACCTGGAAGGCCTCCCAGTCCGGGTCGGTCGGCAGCAGCCCGTCCTGGCCGAAGACCAGGGTGGATTGCCCGGCCTGCTTGGGCACCACCTTCACGCCGAAGCGGGCGGGGGCGGGCAGGCGGGGCGGGGTGGCGGGCGCGCCCTCGGGCAGGCCGTCGAACAAGGCGCGCATCGTCGCGCGCAGCGCCGCCTCGTCCAGGTCGCCGGCCGCGGCGACGATGAGGCCGCCGCGGCGGAGCTGGCGGGACAGCGCGGCCTGGAGGTCCGCGCGCGTCGCCGCCATCAGGCTCTCGGGGGTGGACAGGCGGCCGGCGGGGTGGTCGGGGAAGCTCGCCTCGACATAGGCGCGGCGGGCGAGGCCGGCGGGCGTTTCCAGCGCCTGGCGGGCGCCGAGCACGGCCCGGGCGCGCACGCGGGCGATGGCGGCCTCCTCCAGCCGCGGCTCGGTCATGGCGAGGCGGGCGAGGCGGATCGCCTCGGGCAGCGCGGGGGAAAGCGCGCGGAAGGAGCCGTCGAAGGCGTCCCGCCCGGCGGAGAAGCCGAGCGCGATGCCCTCGTCGCGCAGGGCGTCGGCGAAGGCGAGGTTGGACAGGCTGCCCGCGCCCTCGGACAGCAGGGCGGCGGCCATGGCGGCGCTGCCCTCGCGGCCCGCGGGGTCCAGGGCGGCGCCGCCGTCCCAGGCCCAGGCGACGGAGACGACGGGAAGGGTGCGGTCCTCGACCAGCCAGGCGCTGGCGGGGCCTTCCTGGATGATGCGGATGGGGACGGAGAAGGGGCGGCGCGGGGGGAGGGTGACGCCGAACTGGGTGTCGCTCATGGGGACGGGGAACCTCGCAACGGGGATGGCCGCGCACGGCGCGGCCCGCCGCCAGACCGGATGTGCGACCGGCACGCCAGCGGCGCGGCGCAGCCAAGCGCCCGGAGGGCGCGCCCGGCGCCTGAGGGCACGAAAAATCCGGCGGCCATCAGGCCGCCGCCGGGAGGAGCCAGCCCGCCGTGTTCACGGGGTTGTCGCGCAGCACGGCGCGGGCGGCGGCGCTGGCCTGCGCGGCGGTGACGCGCGACAGCTTCTCCGCCCAGAACTCCACGTCGTCCAGGCCGAGCCCGATGGCCAGCGAACCGCCCAGCATCCGCGGCGCCGCGCCCAGCCCGTCCAGCGCCAGCAGGGCGCCCGCGGTCTGCTGGCGGATGGCGCGGCGCGTTTCGGCCTCGGTGACGCCCTCCTGCACCAGGCGCTCCACCGCGTCGCGCAGCGCGTGCTCGACCTGGGCGGGGGAAACGCCGGGGCGGGGCGAGGCGAAGAGGGTCAGGCTGCCCACCCCGTAGCTGTCGCCGTCATAGGAGGCGCCGGCCCCGACGGCGAGGCCCGTCTCCACCAGCGCGGCGTGCAGGCGCGAGCCGGTGCCGCCGCCCAGGACATGGGCCGCGATCTCCAGCGGGTCGGCCATCGCCGTGTCGCCCCAGGTGGCGGAGGGGGCGGCGAAGCTGTGCAGGAAGGACGGCTCGCGCACCGAGGGGTCGCGCGTCACCAGCCGCGCTTCGGGCGAGCGCGCGGGGGGTGCGGCGCGGTCGCGCGCGGAAGGGGCGCGGGCGGGGATGGGGCCGTAGAACTCGTCGGCCCAGCGGCGCAGCTCGGCCTCGCGCACGTCGCCGGCCACCACCAGGATGCAGTTGCCCGGGCCGTAGTGGCGCGCGTTGAAGTCCAGCATGTCCTGGCGCGAGATGGCGCGGATCTCGTCCTCCCAGCCGATCAGCGGGCGGCCGCGCCAATGCTGGGGGCCCCACATGGCGGCGTCGAAGGCCTCCATGAAGCGCGCCCGCGGGTTGGCGACGACGCGCGAGCGGCGCTCCTCCAGGATCACGCCGCGCTCGGGCTCCACCTCGCCCGCGGGCATCAGCACGCCGCCCAGCCGGTCGGCCTCCATGCGCATCATCAGCGGCAGGCGCGAGGCCTCGACGATCTGGAAGTAGCCGGTGACGTCGCGCGAGGTGAAGGCGTTGTCCTGCCCGCCCTCGTTCGCCACGGTGCGGGAGAAGGCGCCCGAGGGCACGGCGGGGCTGCCCTTGAAGGCCATGTGCTCCAGGAAATGGGCCACGCCCGAGCGGCCGGCCGGGTCGTCGCCCGCGCCGGCGGCGACGTAGAGGTAGTGCGCCGCCACGGGGGCGCGCCGGTTCTCGGCCAGCACCACGCGCAGGCCGTTGGCCAGCTTCCACTCCACCGCGCCGAAGAGCGGGCGGCGCGCGATCTCGCGCTCCGTCCGCGCGGCGGGGGCCTGGGCGAGCGCCGGGGTTGCGAGGGGGAGCAGGGCGGCGGCCGTCAGGGCGTCGCGGCGGGACAGGTCGGGCATCCGGCCAACATGGGGGCGCCTGGGCGATCCCTCAACTCTCGGGCCGGATGTTCAGGCGGCGGACCACCGGGCCCCAGAGGGCGGCCTCCTCGCGGATCAGGGTCCGCAGCGCCTCGGGGGTGGTGCCGAGCAGCTCGAAGCCCGCCGCCTCCAGGGCGCGGACGGTGTCGGGCGCGCGCATGGCGGCCTGCGCCTCGCCGCTGATGCGCGCCAGCCGGTCGGGGGGGAAGGAAGCGGGGGCGAAGAGGCCGATCCAGGCGTAGACGTCGCGCGCGCCCTCCCCCTGCTCGGCGAAGGTGGCGACGTCGGGCAGCTGGGCCATGCGGGCGGCGCCGGAGGCCGCGATGGCGCGCACCTGCCCGGCGCGGGCCTGGGCCACCACGGCCCCGGCGGCGGCGGCCGTCATCTCCACCCGGCCGGCGACGACCTCCGTCACGCTCTGGGGGACGGAGCGGAAGGGGACGTGGGTGACGTCCAAGGCGTGGCGGGCCGCGAAGTCGGCCAGGATGAGGTGCCCGGTTGAGCCGGCGCCGACCGAGCCGTAGTTCAGCCTGCCGGGGTTGGCGCGGGCATGGGCGATCAGCTCGGCGACGGTGCGCACCGGCAGGGCCGGGTTCACCGACAGCACCAGCGGCATGCGCGCCAGCAGCGAGACGGGGGCGAGGTCGGCGATGGGGTCGTAGGGCAGGGCCGGGTTGAGGATGCGCGCGATCGAGCCGGGCCCGCCGATGGTGACGCCCAGCGTGTGGCCGTCCGTCGCCTTGGCCACGGCGTCGGCGCCGATGGTGCCGCCGCCGCCGGCGCGGTTGTCCACCACCACCGGCTGGCCGAGCACGGTGGAAAGGTGCTGGGCCACGGCGCGGGCGGCGATGTCGGGCGTCGAGCCGCCGGGGAAGCCCACGATGACGCGCACCGGCCGGTCGGGCCAGGCTGGCTGCGCGCGCGACGCGGCGGGCAGGGCCAGCAGCGGCAGGGCGAGGGCGGCGCGGCGGGGGAGGGTCATGGCTGGACGGGCCCGGAAGGGTTGGTTGGGGGGATGATAGGGCTTCGCGGGCCGGCGCACGACCCCCCGTCCCGCGCGCTACCGCACGACCTTCCGCGCGCTACCGCACGACTAACCGCGCTACCGCACGACCTTCCGCGCGCCCACGCACGACGCCCCGCGCGCTAACGCACGGCGATGCTGCTGCTGCCCGGGATGATGGCCTGGTCGCAGGCGGTGCGCTGGCCGTCGCGGGTGCAGTTCAGCAGGAAGACCTCGACGCAGTAGCCGAAGACGCCCTGGGTCGCCGCGCCGGCGTCGTTGCGCTCGTTCTGGAAGGTGCCCACCTGCCGCTCGCCGCCGCCCTGGATGTTCACGGTGCCGTTCCTCACGCCCGCCGAGCCGCAGGTGCTGAGCTAGGTGTCCGCCTGGGCGTGGACGACGCCCCTGCCCTGCACCTGCGGGTGCACCAGGATGGTGTAGGTGCGGTTGCCGCCGGGAATGGACAGGCGGACGGCGCAGCGGACCTCGCCGTTGCGGTGCGGCGTGCAGTTGGCGCGGCCGAATTCCGCCTGGGCGGCGGTCGGGAGGGCCAGCAGCGGGGCGAGCAGCAGCATGGCGGCGGGCAGGCGAGTCATGGGCCGGGGTTCCTCCCTGGGTTGTGCCCGCCACGATAGGAGGCTTCGCGCAACCCCGCCAATCGGCCCGGCCGATGACGGCGATCAGGCCGGGCGCGGCCCCACGAAGCCGTGCGCGGCGTAGGCGGTGGCGCCGTAGCCGGCCGCGCGCGGGTACCACACCCGCACCACCGACCAGTCATTGCCCCCCGACACGTCCATCACCGGCTGGTCGCGCGCCACGCGGCCCTTGGCGGCGCCGGAGGCCCAGTTGGCGTGGTCCACCCGGATCTCGCGCGCGGACACCACGCGGGCGACCACCGCGACGTGCCCCTGCGGCAGCCGCGCGCCGCGGCCCAGCACCAGCACGGCGCCCGGCTCGGGCCGGCGCGCGCGGCTGTAGCGGCCGGCGGCGGCGTCCCACCATTGCCAGGCGTCCCCGCGCAGCGACAGGCCGGAGCGGGCGCGGGCATAGGGCACGCAGGAAAGGTCCTCGAAGCCGCCCGGCTCCGGCACGCCGGCGATGCGCGGCGCGCGGGACGTTCCGCAGCCGGCCAGCGCCAGCAGGAACCCGATGCCCAGCGCCCCCCGCCGGTCCAGCATGCGCGCGATCCCCCGATCCGCCCCCCCCGGGCGGCCCCGGCGCCATCCTACCGCGCCGGGGGGGTCCGCTTCAACGGGCGGGGGTCAGCCGCGCGGCTGCTCCACCGCCACGCGGGCGCTGTCGGCCGGTTCGGGCGCGTCGCGGTCCAGCCAGCGGTGCAGCAGCCCCGCGCCCACCGCGCCCAGGATCGGCGCCACCCAGAACAGCCAGAGCTGCCCGATGGCCCAGCCGCCCACGAACACCGCCTGCGAGGTGGAGCGCGCCGGGTTCACCGAGGTGTTGGTGACCGGGATGGAGATGAGGTGGATCAGCGTGAGGCACAGCCCGATGGCGATGGGCGCCAGCGAGGCCGGGGCGCGGCGCGAGGTGACGCCCAGGATGACGAGCAGGAAGAAGCCGGTCATCGCTACCTCGGCCACGAAGGCGGAGCCCAGGCCGTAGCCGCCCGGCGAGTTGGCGCCGTAGCCATTGGCCGCGAAGCCGCCCAGCACGAAGTCCGGCTTGCCCGAGGCGATGGCGTAGAGGATGGCCGCCCCCGCGATGCCGCCCAGGACCTGGGCCGCGATGTAGCCCGGCGCCTCGCCCGCCGGGAAGCGGCCGGCGACGACGAGGCCGAGGGTGACCGCCGGGTTGAGGTGGCAGCCGGAGATGTGGCCGATCGCAAACGCCATCGTCAGCACCGTCAGCCCGAAGGCGAGCGAAACGCCCAGCAGGCCGATGCCCACCTCGGGGAAGGCCGCGGCCAGCACGGCCGAGCCGCAGCCGCCCAGCACCAGCCAGGCGGTGCCCAGCGCCTCGGCGGCGAGTTTCTGAGACGTCACGATGGTCGCTCCCGTTGTGTTGCCGGACGGTAAACCGCGCGGCGGCGGAACGGCAATCGCGTAAACATGGCGGAAGGGTTAAAGCTGTCCCCATGCTCCTCCTCCTCGCCGCCGCGCTGCTCTGGGTCGCCCTCCACGTGGGGGTGGCGGGCAGCGCGCTGCGCGCCGCCCTGGTGGCGCGCATCGGCGAGGCGGGGTTCCGCATCGGCTTCTCCCTCGTCTCGGTCGGCGCCATCACGCTGCTGGTGACGGCCTGGCAGAACGCGCCGCCCACGCCGCTGTGGATGCTGCCCCCCGAGGCACGGTGGGCGGTGGCCGCGCTGATGCTGCCGGCCTTCCTGCTCTTCGCCGGCAGCGTGCTCCAGCCCAACCCCACCAGCGTCGGCCAGCCGCTGGGCGGCGCGGTGCGGGGCGTGCAGCGCGTCACCCGCCACCCGATGCTGTGGAGTTTTTCGCTGTGGGCCGCCTTGCACCTGCTCGTCGCGGGCAGCCTGGAGGGGGCGCTGTTCTTCGGGGCCTTCCTCGCCACGTCGCTGCTGGGCATGCCGTCCATCGACGCCAAGCTGCGCGCGCGCGACCCGGCGGGCTTCGCGGCGCTGGCCGGGCAGACCTCCATCATCCCCTTCGCCGCCGGGGCGGTGCGGTGGGGCGAGATCCCCGCGCGGGTCTGGCTGGCGGGCCTCGCCGCCTGGGCGCTGACCGTGTGGCTGCACCCGGGCGCGCTGCTCCCCACTTGATCGCGGCGGCGCGGCGCGTCATTGCATCGCCGTCATTCGGGGGAAAGACACCATGCAGGAAGCCTTGACCGCGGCGGATGCCGGCGAGACGGCGCGCGCGCGCATCGCCAGGCTGGTGATGTCCGCGCCGTTCCAGCGGGTGGTGATCGCGCTCATCCTGCTCAACGCCGTCACGCTGGGGCTGGAGACGAGCGACTCCCTCATGGCGCGCTTCGGCCCCGCGCTGCTGGCGCTGGACGCGCTGCTGCTGTGGCTGTTCACGGCGGAGCTGGCGCTGCGGATCTACGCCTTCCGCGGGCGCTTCTTCCGCGACGCCTGGGGCATCTTCGACCTCGTCGTGGTGCTGATCGCCTGGATGCCGGCCTCGGGGCCGCTCGCCGTGCTGCGGGCGCTGCGGGTGCTGCGGGTGCTGCGGCTGATCTCGGTGGTGCCGTCCTTGCGCAACGTGGTGGAGGCGATGCTGAAGGCGCTGCCCGGCATGGGCTCCATCGTGCTGCTGATGATGCTGATCTTCTACGTCTTCGCGGTGATGGCGACGAAGCTGTACGGCGAGGTGATGGAGGAGCAGTTCGGCGACCTGGGCGCGAGCTTCTTCACGCTGTTCCAGCTGATGACGCTGGATGACTGGGCGAACATCGTGAAGCCGGCGATGGAGCACCAGCCCTGGTCCTGGCTGTTCTTCATGCCCTTCATCGTGGTCAGCACCTTCGTGGTGCTGAACCTGTTCATCGGCGTGATCGTGGAAAGCATCCAGACCCTGCGCGACGAGCGCCACGCCCCCGACCTGGCGGCCGAGGCGGCGGCCGAGAGCGCCGAGCGCGCGGAGCAGCGGCAGATCCTGCTGGAGCTCCAGGCGCTGCGGCGCGAGGTGGCGGCGCTGCGGGCTACCCCGCCACGGTGATGTTCGCGTCGCGCACCACGCGCTCCCACTTCGCCATCTCGGCGCGCATGAAGGCGGCGGCCGTCTCCGGCGTGGTGTCGGCGCGGGCCTCCATCGTCAGGTCCAGCATGCGGCGGCGCATGGCGTCGGCGCCCGTCACCGCGTTCACGGCGGCGTTGAGGCGCGTCACCACCTCGCCTGGCGTGCCGGCGGGGGCCAGGACCATGTGCCAGGTGTAGGCCTCGTAGCCGGGCAGGCCGGCTTCCTCGAAGGTCGGCACGTCGGGCAGCTGGGGCACGCGGCGGGCGGCGCTGATGGCCAACCCCCGCGTGGTGCCGCGCTGCACGCTCGCCACCCCGTCGGACGCCACGTTGAGCATCATGGCCAGCGAGCCGTTCAGCAGGTCCGGCGTGGCGGGCGCCGAGCCGCGATAGGGGATGTGGTTCACCCGCAGCCGCCCGGCCTGGTGCAGGAACAGCTCCGTCGCCAGGTGCACCGCGCCGCCCATGCCCGACGAGCCGTAGTTGAACCGCCCCGGATTGGCGCGGAACAGGGCGATCAGCTCGGCCAGGTTGCGCGCCGGCAGGTCGTTGTTGACCTGGAGCAGCATGGGCACGGTGCCCACCAGCGCCACCGGCATGAAGTCCGCCACCGGGTCGAAGGGCAGCTGCGCGAAGAGGGGGCGCAGCACGGCATGCGCGATGGTGGTGTAGAGGAAGGTGTGCCCGTCGCGCGCCTTGGCCACCGCCTCGGTGCCGACGACGACGCCGGCGCCGGTGCGGTTCTCCACCACCACGCGCTGCGGGAAGGCGGGGGAAAGCGCCTCGGCGACGAGGCGGGCGGCCACGTCGGTCGGCCCGCCGGCGGCGAAGGGGCAGACCAGGCGCAGCGGGCCGGAGGGCCATTGCTGCGCCATCGCCGGGGTGGCCGCGGCGAGGGGCAGCGCCGCGAGGGCGCGGCGGGTGAGCGTGGACATGGAGCCTCCTGCGTGTTCTTGGCGCGCATCATCGGCCCGGCGCGCGGCGCTTCGCCAGCCCTTTCCGGCACGCCCTGGCCGGAATCGGGGTGTTGCGCGAGCGGGCATGACCGGATTGCATCGGCGGATGGACCTGCGCCAGCTCACCACCTTCCTCCAGGTCGCCGAACTCGGCTCGCTATCGCGCGCCGCGGATCGGCTGCGGATCGCCCAGCCGGCGCTGTCGCGGCAGGTGCGGATGCTGGAGGAGGAGCTGCGCGTGCCGCTGTTCACCCGCCACGGCCGCGGCATGGTGCCCACCGAGGCGGGCGAGGCGCTGCGCCTGCGCGCCGCCGCCATCCTGCGCCAGGTGGAGGAGGCGCGCGAGGCGCTGATGCAGGAGGCGGGCGCGGTGCGCGGCCGCGTCACCTTCGGCCTGCCGCCCACGGTGGGCGCCGTGCTGTCCGCGCCGCTGGTGGAGCGCTTCCTGGCCGCGCACCCGCAGGTGACGCTGCGCATCGTGCAGGGGTTCAGCGGCTACCTGCGCGAATGGCTCCAGAACGGGGAGCTGGACGTGGCGGTGACCTATGCCGGGCCGGCCAATGCCGGCGTGCGGCAATCGCCGCTGCTGGTGGAGACGCTGTGCTTCGTCACCCCGCCGGGGCGCGGCATCGGCGTGCATGACGCCGTGCCCTTCGCCGAGGTGGCGGCGGAGAAGCTGGTCCTGCCCGGCCCGGCGCACGGGCTTCGCAAGCTGGTGCAGGCGGAGGCGGAAGCGCGCGGCCTGTCGCTGCACATCGGGGTGGAAGCGGACGACCTGCCGGTGCTGGTGGAGCTGGTGCGCCGGCGCCTGGGCTGCACCGTGCTGCCGCTGGCCGCGGTGCATGACGACGTGCGGGCCGGCCGCCTCTGCGCCGCGCCGATCATCGAGCCGCATTTGTCGCGCACGCTGGCGGTGGCGGAGCCGCTGGGGCGGCAGCCCTCCAACGCCGTGCTCCGCTTCGGCGAGGCGCTGCGCGAGGAGGTGGCGGCGATGGTGCGCGCCGGGAGCTGGAGCGGGCAGCTGTTGGGCGGCGATCGCGGCCGGGCATAGCTGAAAGGCCGGGATGGCATGCTACAGGCTCAGCAGCGCCGCATTGCCGCCGGCCGCGGCGGTGTTGGTGCTCACCGCGCGCTCGCGCAGCAGCATGTCGGGCGGGTAAAGGCCATCCGCGCCGGGGCGCAGCACGGGGCAGATCGGCCCCTCGCCGGCCGCCAGCTCGCGCAGCAGGGCCAGGAGCGCCGCGCCGTCGCCGTCGAACAGCACCGCGTCGGCCTGCCCGCCCACGCGCACCCGCGCGGCCAGCGCGGGCGGCAGCCAGGCGGGCGGCGCGTCCAGGCAGGCGACGTTGCCGGTGGACAGCGCGGCCACGACTTGCAGGCGCAGCCCCGCCTCGTCGCGCGCCACGCAGCGCACCGCGCCGCGCCCCCCACCGGGCCGGGCAGCGCCATGTCCAGGCCGGGGCGCGCGGCCGCGACCTGCCGCGCCGCCAGCGGGTGCAGGGCGCGCAGCGCCGCGGCCTCCGGCACCGGCGGCGTGGCGGGCAGCGGTTGCTCGGCCGGGCAGCGCGCCAGCAGGCGGCGCAGCAGCAGCGGGCCGCCCGCCTTGGGCCCGGTGCCCGACAGGCCGTGCCCGCCGAAGGGCTGCACGCCCACCACCGCGCCGACCACGCTGCGGTTGACGTAGAGGTTGCCGGCGCGCGAGGCCGCCAGCGCCCGCCGCGCCGTGCCGTCGAGGCGCGACTGCACGCCGAAGGTGAGCGCGTAGCCGGTGGCGTTCACCGCGGCGATGGCCTCCTCGAACCCCTCGCGCGGGACGCGCAGGACGTGGAGCACGGGGCCGAACACCTCCCGCGTCAGGTCGGACACGGCGGCGATCTCCACCAGGGCGGGCGCGACGAAGTGGCCGTGGGCGCAGGCCTCCGGCAGCGGCGCGGGCCTCACGCCCATCCGCGCCAGGTGCGCGGCGATGCCCTCGCGCGCATCCGCCGAGATCACGGGGCCGATGTCGGTGGAGAGGCGGTCCGGGTTGCCAAGCGTGAGTTCGGCCATCGCGCCGCGCAGCATGTGCAGGATGCGCTCCGCCGCCTCCTCCTGCACCAGCAGCAGGCGCAGCGCGGAGCAGCGCTGGCCGGCGCTGTCGAAGGCCGAGGCCAGCACGTCGGCCACCACCTGCTCCGGCAGGGCGGAGCTGTCCACCAGCATGGCGTTCTGGCCGCCCGTTTCCGCCACCAGCGGCACCGGGCTGCCATCGGGGTTCAGGCGTGCGGCCAGGGTGCGGGCGATCAGGCGCGCGACCTCGGTGGAGCCGGTGAACATCACGCCGCGCACCCGCGCATCCGCCACCAGCGCCGCGCCCACCGCGCCGTCGCCGGGCAGGAGTTGCAGCGCCGATTCCGGCACCCCGGCCCCGTGCAGCAGGCGCACGGCCATGGCGGCGACCAGCGGCGTCTCCTCGGCGGGCTTGGCCAGGGCTGCGTTGCCGGCGGCCAGCGCGGCGCTGGCCTGGCCGAGGAAGATCGCCAGCGGGAAGTTCCAGGGCGAGATGCAGGCGACCAGGCCCAGCGGCACGTGCGCGGCGGCGTCCCAGCCCCGCACCTGCGCGGCGTGGTAGCGCAGGAAGTCCACCGCCTCGCGCACCTCGCCCACCGCGTTCGCCAGCGTCTTGCCCGCCTCGCGCACCAGGGGGTCCAGCAGGGTTTCCGTCGCGGATTCCAGCAGGCCGGCGGCGCGGTCCAGCACGGCGGCGCGCTCGGCGGGCGGGGCGTCCCAGGGGCGGGCGCGCGCCAGGGCGACGTCCAGCGCGGCGGCGTCGGCCTCGCGCACCTCGCCCACCACGTCGCGGTTGTCGGCGGGGTTGCGGATGGCGCGCGGCGTGCCGGTGCCGCAGGGGGGTGCGGCGTGCAGCGGCGCGGCGGCGTGGCGCGGCAGGGCGTGGGCCAGGCGGGCCAGGGTGGCCTCGCAGGCCAGGTCCAGGCCGGCGCTGTTGCGCCGCTCCGTGCCGAACAGCGCGCGCGGGGCGGCGATGGCGGGGTGGGGCGTGCCGCCCAGCGCGCGCGCCTCGGCCACCGGGTCGCGCGCCAGATCCTCCAGCGGCACCGATGCGTCGTGGATGCGGTGGACGAAGGAGGAGTTGGCGCCGTTCTCCAGCAGGCGGCGCACCAGGTAGGCCAGCAGCGTCTCGTGCGTGCCCACGGGAGCGTAGATGCGGCAGGGGCGGCCCGTCTCGCGCATCGCCGCCTCGTGCAGCGCCTCGCCCATGCCGTGCAGGCCCTGGAACTCGAACCGCGCATCGGGCGCGGCCATGGCGTGGATGGCGGCGAGGCTGCGGGCGTTGTGGGTGGCGAATTGCGGGAACACCGCGTCGGGTGCGCCCAGCAGCCGGCGCGCGCAGGCGAGGAAGGAGACGTCGGTGTGGATCTTGCGCGTCAGCACGGGGAAGTCCGCCATCCCGTCCACCTGGGCGCGCTTGATCTCGCTGTCCCAGTAGGCGCCCTTCACCAGCCGCAGCATGACGCGATGCCCGGTGCGGCGGGCGAGGTCCACGATCCAGTCCAGCACGAAGGGCGCGCGCCTGCCGTAGGCCTGCACCACGAAGCCGATGCCGTCCCAGCCGCGCAGGGACGGTGCCCCGCACAGGGCCTCGAGGATGTCGAGCGACAGGTCGAGGCGCTCGCTTTCCTCCGCGTCCAGCGTCAGGCCGATGCCGTGGCGGCGCGCCTGTTCCGCCAGGTGCAGCACGCGCGGCCACAGCTCCGCGCTCACCCGCACGCGCTGGGCGCGCCCGTAGCGCGGGTGCAGGGCGGACAGCTTGACCGAGATGCCCGGCCCCTCGACCGGCCCGCGCCCGGCGGAGGCCCGGCCGATGGCGGCGATCGCCCCCTCGTAGGCGCGCAGGTAGGCGGCGGCGTCCTCCGCGGTCGCCGCCGCCTCGCCCAGCATGTCGAAGGAGTGGCGGAAGGGCGTGCCCCCGGCGCGCGCCAGGGCGGCCTCGATCGTCTCGCCCATCACGAACTGCTCGCCCATCAGGCGCATCGCGGCGTCCATGCCGCGGCGGATCACCGGCTCCCCGGCGCGCGCCACCAGGCGGGTGAGCGCGGCGGCCAGCCCCCCCTCGTCCTCGGCGGCGGCGAGGCGGCCCGTCACCAGCAGCCCCCAGGCGGCGGCGTTCACGAAGATGCCGCGGCCGCCGCCCAGGTGCGCCGCCCAGTCGCGGTGGCCCACCTTGTCGCGGATCAGCGCGTCGCGCGTCGCGTCGTCGGGGATGCGCAACAGGGCCTCGGCCAGGCACATCAGCGCCACGCCCTCGGCCGAGGACAGGGAGAACTCGCCCACCAGGCGCTCCACCACGCCGGCGCGGGGCTGGGCGCGCAGGGTGGCGGCCAGGCGGGTGGCGAGCGCGGTGGCCTGGCTGTCCTCCCCCGGCGTCGGCGCGGCGTCGTCCAGCAGGGCGGCCACGCAATCCGGTTCCGGCCGGCGGGTGGCGGCGGTGATGGCGGCGCGCAGCGGCGTCTGGGGCGCCGTGTCGGCGAGGGCGGCGAAGGGGGTGGGCATGGCGGCCTCCGGGGGAGACGGCAGGCTAGGGGCGGCGCTGGCGGATATCGAGCGGGATCTTGGCGAGTTGGCCGTGGGATTCACGGCGATTCGGGGTTAAGGGCGTGGATCATGCCCCTGCCCGATCCCACCGACCGCCGCATCCTCGCCCTGCTCCAGCGCGAGGGGCGCATCACCAACGCGGAGCTGGCCGAGCGGATCGGCCTGTCGCCCACCGCCGCCTCGGAGCGCATGCGGCGGCTGGTGCGGGAGGGCTTCGTCACCGGCTTCGGCGCGCGGCTGGACCCGGGGAGGCTGGGGCTGGGCCTGCTGGTCTTCGTGGAGGTGCTGCTGGACAAGACGACGCCCGACGTCTTCGACCACTTCGCTGCCGCGGTGCGCCGCGCGCCAGAGGTGCTGGAATGCCACATGGTGGCCGGCGGCTTCGACTACCTGCTGAAGGCGCGGGTGCGCGACATGGCCGCCTACCGCGCCTTCCTGGGCACGGTGCTGCTGGGCCTGCCCGGGGTGCGCGAGACGCGGACCTACGCGGTGATGGAGGAGGTGAAGGCCGAGGCGCCGCTGCCGGTGTGAGGGGAACAGGTGGAGCAGGGCCCGGGCGGCCTGCGGGGTGATCCGCAAGGCGGTGGGCCTCGCGGCCACGTCGCGGCGTGAGCCGCGGCAGGCCTCGATGGGACCGGCCGCCCGCGCCGCCGCGCGGCGGCGGCATCGTCAGGGCACGGCGGCCAGCAGCAGGAAGATGGCGAAGATCACGAGGTGAATCGCCCCCTGGAGCACCGTCGTGCGCCCGGTGCCGAGCGTCAGGGTGCTCACGAAGAGCGTGAGCACCAGCAGCACCGTGTTCTCCGCCGAAAGGCCGAGGACGAGGGGCTTGTCGAGGATCAGGACCAGGAAGGCGACCGTGGGGATCGTCAGGCCGATGCTCGCGAGGGCGGAGCCGAGGGCCAGGTTCAGCGCGCCCTGCACCCGGTCGCGCATCGCCGCCGTCACCGCGGCGATCCCCTCGGGCAGGAGGACGACCGCCGCGATCGTCACCCCGACCACGGCATGCGGCAGGCCGGCCGCGGCGATGCCGGCCTCCAGCGGGTGGGACAGGGCCTTCGCCAGCAGCACGACCACGATCAGGGCCAGGGGCAGCAGCGCGGCGCCGAGTGCCGCCATCCGGCCCGTCGGCGCGCCGTGCCCCCCGCCCCCCGCTCCCCCGCCGCCGTCCAGGAAGTAGTCCCGGTGCTTCACCGTCTGCACGAAGACGAAGGTGCCGTAGAGGATGAGCGAGGTCACGCCGACGACCAGCAGCTGCACCGGCGCGTAGCTGGGGCCACGCACCGCCTGCGTGTGGTTCGGCAGGATGAGCGTGACGACGGCGAGGGTGCCCAGGACGGCCAGCGCCGCCGCCGCGCCGTCCAGCCGGAAGCGCTGCTCGCCGTACCGCTGGCCGCCGAGGACGAGGCAGAGCCCGACGACGCCGTTCAGGACGATCATGACGGCCGAGAACACGGTGTCCCGCGCCACCGCCTCGCTCCCTGGCGAGCCGGAGAGCATGAGGGAGACGACGAGGGCGACCTCGATCACCGTCACCGCGAGGGCGAGCAGGATGGACCCCAACGGCTCGCCGATGCGCAGCGCCAGGACATCGGCGTGGCGGACGGCCGCGAAGACCGCACCCAGGAGCAGGGCGGCGGCGAGCAGGAGGAGCGGCGCGGAGTGGTCGAGGTCGAGGACGCCCGCGTGGTCCAGCCCGAGGAGGGCGGCCCCCGCGACCGGCAGGGCCCAGGACCAGGCGGGCGTCGTCCCGGATGCGCCCGGGCTCATCGGCGCGCGCGCGGCATCATGGCCGCGTCATCCCCGCGACGAACTCGTCGTCCCCCGTGCGCGTCATGAAGGCCGGGAGCCCGAGCGGCTGCCGGCGATCGGCCGGCAAGGCAGGCTTGTAGGGCCGGTCGCCGCGCCGCCGCCGGAAGTCGGCCCTCGCCGCGTCCCGCAACGCGGGATCGGTCAGGAGGTCGAAGCCGGCGGCGGCCAGGATGCGGGCGGTGTTGAGCGAGGCCTTGTCGCCGATGGACATGCCGCCGCAGGCCGTCACCGGCCAGGTGTGCAGCCCGATGCCGAGCGGCAGGGTGGGCCAGCCGAAGACGCCGACGGGCGCGACGTGGCTCACCTCCCCCACGTCGGTGGAGCCGCCGGCCGAGACGTCCTCCATGAAGGGCAGCGGGCGGGTCGCCATGCCCGCCTCCGCCACGCCCATCCCGCGCTGGCAGGCGCGGGCGAAATCCTGCTCCTCCGGCGTCCACTCGATGGGCACGGCCGCGAGGTGGCGGTGCATCAGGCGCGCCAGCGGCTCGTTCGGCAGCAGGTCGTGGGTGCCGTAGAAGTGGATCACCTCGGCCCGCGTCTGGGTCGCGGTGGCGGCGCCCCCGGCGACCTGGCGGATCCATGCCGTCAGCGCCTCGACCTTCGCGCGGTCGGCGTCGCGAAGGTTGATCCAGACCTGCGCGAAGTCGGGCACGACGTTCGGGGCGACGCCCGCCTGCTCGTAGATGTAGTGGATGCGCGCCGAGGGCTCGACGTGCTCGCGCATCATCTGGACGCCGATGCCGAACATCTCCGCGGCCTTCACGGCGCTGCGCCCTTCCCATGGCGCGAAGCCGGCATGGGCCGGGCGGCCGTGGAACAGGATCTTCAGCTTGTCCACGGCGGTGAGGCGGACCACGCCCGCGCCGGCGACGGGGGCGGGATGCCAGGCCAGCACCGCGTCGAGGTCGTCGAACAGGCCGTCGCGGGCCATGTAGACCTTCGCGCCCTCCGTCTCCTCGGCCGCGCAGCCATACACGCGGATGAGCCCCGGAGTGCCGGCGTCCTCCATCAGGCGCTTCAGGGCCAGCGCCCCGCCCGTGCAGCCCGCGCCGAGCATGTTGTGGCCGCATCCATGCCCGGCCCCGGTCGGGCCCGGCGCCCGGCGGGGCTCCGCCGCGTTCCCGAGGCCGGGGAGCGCGTCGTATTCCGGCATGTAGCCGACGGCGCCGCCGCCGCTGCCCTGCCGCCACTCCGCGACGAAGGCGGTCGGCACGCCGGAGGTGCCGCGGCTGGCGACCCGGAACCCGGCCGCCTCCAGCTCGCGCAGGTGGGCCGCGGCCGACCTCACCTCGACAAGGCCGAGTTCGGCGTTGGCCCACACCTCGCGGGAGATGCGCAGGATGGCGCCGCGCGCGGCCTCGACGGCGCGGGCCGCCGCGCCGGAGGAGGCGGGCGGCGGGCCGGGCACGGGGGGCGGCGCGCCCGGCGCCGGGGGCTGGGCGAGGGCAGCGCCGGAGGGCGCCGCGGCGAGGGTGCCGATCGCGGCGAAGACCGCCCGGCGGCGGGGGCCGCCAGGGGTGTCGGTGCTCATGGGCGATTCCCCCGCGCGGAGAACGGGCTGCCGGCCGTCGCGCGGTCCTGGTCTCGCTCGCTGGACATGATGAATTCCCTCAGGGGCCGAAGCCCGCCATCCCGCATAGAAAGGCTCCGCTTTCGCGGCGGCGTCAAATCGTCACCCGGCCGGCCTCGTGGTGCTTGGCTTGCCTTCGCCCCAGGCGCGCGGCCGCCAGCGCGTGCGGAGGTGACCGGATCACCCGGGTAGCCGATGCGGCCCGCATCTGGTTTGCTCGGCGCGAAGATCGTGGTGGTACCGGGATGAGTGACGCAGGGAACGGGCGGGACAGCCGTCGGGGCATCGGCGGGCGGCGCATCGGCCTGGTTCTCCTGGCGGCGCTGCTCGGGGCCATGGGGCTGGGCACGGCGCTGGACCGCCTCGCCCCCTACACCTCGGAGGTCACGCTCCGCGCGCCGGTCATCGGCGTCGCGCCCAACGTGTCCGGCGACATCGTGGAGGTCGTGGTGCGCGACAACGCCCGCGTCCGCGCCGGCGACCTGCTGTTCCGCATCGACCCCGGACGCTACGCGGCGGCGGTGGCGCAGGCGGAGGCGAACCTCGTGACCGCCGGCCAGCAGGTCGGCGCCAGCACCGCGGCGCTCGGCGGGGCGGATGCCCGCCTGCTGCAGGCCCGCGCCGCGCTCGACAACGCGCGCGAGCAGGCACGCCGGACGATGGAGCTCGTCGAACGCGGCGTCTATCCCGTCGCGCGCCGGGACGACGCGCGCGCGAACCTTTCCTCGGCGCAGGCGCAGGTGCAGGCGGCCGAGGCCGCCTCGGAGGAGGCGCGGCGGCGCCTCGGCCCCGAGGACGACGACAACCCGGCCATCGCGGCCGCCCGGGCGGGGCTGCAGCGCGCCATCCTCGACCTTTCCGCCACCAGCGTGGTCGCGCCGGTGGACGGCATCGTGACGAACACGGTGCTCGCACCCGGGCAGTTCGCCGCGCAGGGGCGCACTTCCGCCACCGTGATCGACGTGGCGAGCAGCTGGCTGGTGGCGAACCTGCCGGAGAACGCGCTCGGCAACATCCGTCCGGGCGACCGCGTGGAGATCGTGCTGGACGCGCTGCCCGGCCGCATCCTGCATGGCGAGGTGGAAAGCATCGCCGGCGGCGTGGACCAGGGCCTCGCCGGGGCGCTGTCCGGCGACCTGCCGCGCGTGGAGGACCGCCGGCGCTGGCTGCGCGGCCCGCAGCGCATCCCCGTGCGCATCCAGATCGAGGAGGACACGGCGGCGCTGCCCGTGCGCGTCGGCTCCCGCGCCAGCGTGGTGGTCTACACCGAGGGCGCCTGGCCGGTGCGGCCCCTGGCCTGGGCGTGGATCCGGCTGGTCGGCCTCGCCCGGTTCGCGCTGTGACGGACGCGGAGCGCGACGCGCTCCGCGTCGCGCTCGCCTTCGCCGGGGCGCTGGCGGGGGCGGAGGCGTGGGGCCTGGAGGCGAGCTACCTCGCGCCGTTGCTGGCCGGCGTGCTGGCGCTGAGCGGCGCGCGGTGGTGGCTGGCGCTGGCCATGCCGGCGGTGGCCTGGGTGCTGTGCGCCGTCGCCGCGGTGCTCGGCGACTTCGGCATGCGGATGCCCGTGGCGCTGGCCGTGGTGCTGTTCGGCGTCTTCATGCTCGGCTTCGCGCTGTCCGCCCGGCGTGCCACGTCGGCGCTCGGCCTGCTGGTGCTGGAGGGCTTCGCGCTGCTCCCCGACACGCTGGGGCGCTATCCCGAGGCGGCGGACGAGGTCACCCACTGGGTGGTCGGCAACGCCGCGGCGGCCGCCGCGGCCGTGCTGCTGTCGGCCCTGCTGCTGCCGCGCCGCGGCCCGCCGGTGCGGCACGGCCCGGAGGCTGCGCCCCTGCTGCCGCCGCCGAGGGCCGCCTTCGCGCTGCTGGCCGCGGTGGCGCTGGTCTGGGGGGCGGCGCCGGCGGCGGCGGCCCCGATGCTCATCACCGTCGTGGTCCTGCTGCGGGCGGAGGGCGGGATCGCCACCTCGGCCGGCGACCGGGTCTTCGGGACGCTGTTCGGCGGCGTGCTGGCGGTGGCGGCGACGGCGGCGGTCGAGGTCGTGCACGCGCTGCCCGTGCTGGCCCTGGCGGCGCTGGCCGGCGTCTGGCCGCTGGCACGGCTGGCCGTCGCCCCCGGCCGCTGGCAGGGCGCCGCGGCGAGGGGCCTGAACGCCTTCGCCATCCTGTTCGGCCAGGGCTTCTCCATGCTCCAAGGCGATGTGGAGGAGGGGTTCGGCACCCGGCTGGAGGGGCTGCTGGCCGGCCTCGCCCTCGCCGCGCTGCTCATGCTGCTGCTGCGGCGCGGCGGCTGGACGCCGCGGCCCGCGCGACGCTGAACTTCCCGCGCTTGGGCTGGGCCTGGGCTCGTGTATGTTGCGCGCCACGCGCGCGGCAACCCGGCCGGGCCGGCGCGCGCCACCGCGGAGACGAAGCGACATGGCGCCAGGCGCCCGAGGAGATCCCTGGCCCGCGGGCCTGTTCCGTGCCCTGGGCGGCCCGGGGAGCCCGGCGCGCCCCGGTGAAGGCGACGGCCCGCTGCCCTACGCCGCCATCGCCGCCGCGACCGTCGCCGTCTTCGCGGCCGACCTCCTCACGCCGCTCGGGATCGCGGTCTGGGTGTTCTACCTCCTGCCCATCCTCCTGTCGTTCCTGCTGTGGCGCCCCCTTGCCCCGCTGGCCCTGGCCGCGGTCGTCACCCTCTTCGTGGGCCTGGGCTATCCGCTGAGCCCGCCCGGCGTGGACCCCGGCGTGGCCGCCGTGAACCGCGGCTTCGGCGTCACGGTGCTGTGGGGCCTCGCCGCCGCGGCGCACCTGTTCGTCAAGGGCAAGATCGCCGTGCGCCGGCAGGAGTGGCTGCAGGCCGCGCAGGTCGGCCTCGCCGAACGCCTGGCCGGCGAGCCCGGGGTGGACGAGCTGGCGGAAGGCGCCCTGCGCTTCCTCGCCGAGCGCACGGGCGCGCAGGCCGGCGCGGCCTATGTGCGGAACGGCGCGGGCTTCCGCCTCGCCGCCGCCCACGCCCCGGCGCCGGGCCTCCCGCCGCCGCCGCGCCTCCAGCCCGGCGAAGGGCTGCTCGGCGAGGCGGTGCGCGCCGGCCGCGCCGTCCTGGTGGACGACCTCCCCGCCGGCGGCTTCCTCCGCGTGGGCTCCGCGCTGGGGGACGCGCCCCCGCGCTTCGTGCTCGCCGCGCCCGCCGCGCCCGAGGGCGAGGAACCCAACGCCGCCTTCGAGCTGGGCTTCCTCGGCCCCCCGCACGAGGCGGCGCTGGAGCTGCTGCAGCGCTCGGCGGGCGCGCTCGGCGTCGCCTTCCGCTCCGCCGAGTTCCGCGCCCGCCTGCGCGAGCTGCTGGAGGAGACGCAGCGCCAGGCGGAGGAGCTGCAGCGCCAGGGCGAGGAGCTGCGCGCCACCAACGAGGAGCTGGAGGAGCAGAGCCGCGCGCTCCAGGCCTCCCAGGCGACGCTGGAGCGCCAGCAGGGCGACCTGGAGATGGCCAATGCCGAGCTGGAAGGCCGCGCCCGGACGCTGGAGGAGCAGCGCGCCGAGCTCCAGCGCGCCGGCGCGGCGCTGCGCGAACGCTCGGCGGAGCTGGAGCGCGCGAGCCGCTACAAGAGCGAGTTCCTGGCCAACATGAGCCACGAGCTGCGCACGCCGCTCAACTCGTCGCTGATCCTCGCCCGCCTGCTCGCCGACAACCGCCCGGGCAACCTCACGGGGGAGCAGGTGCGCTGGGCCGAGGCGATCGAGGCCTCGGGCAACGACCTCCTCTCGCTCATCAACGACATCCTCGACCTGTCCAAGATCGAGGCGGGCCACGCGGAGGTCCACGCGGAGCGGGTGGAGGTGGCGGGCCTCCTCGCGCGGCTCGGGCGGGCCTTCGCGCCCGTGGCCGAGGGCAAGGGCGTGACGCTGCGGGTGGAGGCGGCGGAAGGCGCGCCGGGAGCGGTCGAGACCGATGCGCGCCGGCTGGAGCAGATCCTGCGCAACTTCCTGTCCAACGCCATCAAGTTCACCGACGCGGGCGGCGAGGTGACCCTGGAGGTGGACGCGGCGGGCGAGGGGGGCCTCGCCGTCTCGGTCCGCGACACGGGGATCGGCGTCGCGCCGGAGCAGCAGGAGGCGATCTTCGAGGCCTTCCGGCAGGCCGACGGCAGCACCTCGCGCAAGTACGGCGGCACGGGCCTCGGCCTGTCCATCTCGCGCCAGCTCGCCCGGCTGCTCGGCGGGCGGATCGCGCTGGCGAGCGCGCCGGGGCGGGGCAGCACCTTCACCCTGGTCCTCCCGGGGGCCTTCGACCCCGCCCCCGCCCCCTTGGAGGCGGCCGCCGCCGGCGGCGCCGCGCCGGCCGGGGATGCGCCGGCGGCGCGCCGCCCGCCTGCCGAGCCGCCGCCCCGGCCCCGCCTGGCCGGGACCGTCCCCGACGACCGCGAGGCGCTGACGGGCGACAGCCGCGTCATCCTCGTCGTGGAGGACGACCCGGCCTTCGCGCGCATCCTGGCCGACCTGGCGCGGGAGAACGGGTTCCAGTGCCTCGTCGCCGCCGGCGCGGACGAGGGCGTGGCGCTCGCGCGCAGGCACCTGCCCCACGCCATCGTGCTGGACATCGGCCTGCCCGACCACACCGGCCTGTCCGTGCTGGACCGGCTGAAGCACAACACGCGCACGCGCCACATCCCCGTCCACGTCGTCTCCGCCCACGACTACGCGCGCGACGCGATGGAGCAGGGTGCCGTGGGCTACGTGCTGAAGCCCACGCGCCGCGAGGAGCTGGCGGCGGCGCTGGCCGGGCTGGAGCGGCGGCTGGACCGCAAGGTGCGCCGCGTGCTGGTGGTGGAGGACGACGCGGTGCAGCGCGAGGCCGTGCGCGCCCTGCTCTCGGCCGAGGGCGTGGAGACGGTGGGCGCGCCGACCGGCGGCGAGTGCCTGGAACGCCTCGCGCGCGAGACCTTCGACTGCGTGGTGCTCGACCTCGCCCTGCCCGACATGACGGGCTTCGAGCTGCTCGACCGCATGGGCGCGGAGGCGGATGCGCGGTCCTTCCCGCCCGTGGTGGTGTACACGGGCCGCGAGCTGAGCGCCGACGAGGAGCTGCGGCTGCGGCGGCGCTCCTCCTCCATCGTCGTCAAGGGCGCGCGCTCGCCCGAGCGGCTGCTGGGCGAGGTGACGCTGTTCCTCCACCAGGTGGTGGCCGACCTGCCGGGCGAGCAGCAGCGCGCCCTGGCCCGCACCCTGGCGCGCGACGCGGCGATCGAGGGGCGGCGCATCCTCCTCGTCGAGGACGATGTGCGCAACGTCTTCGCGCTCACCAGCGTGCTGGAGCCGCACGGCGCGGAGGTCGCCATCGCGCGCAACGGGCGCGAGGCGCTGGACGCGCTGGAGGCGGCCGCGGAGGCGGGCGGCGAGGGCTGGCCCGACCTGGTGCTGATGGACGCGATGATGCCCGAGATGGACGGCCTGTCCGCCGTGCGCGCCATCCGCGCGCGCGGCGGGGTGGCGGACGGCGCGCGCTGGCGCTCCCTGCCCATCCTCATGCTCACGGCCAAGGCGATGCCCGACGACCAGCGGCAGTGCCTGGACGCCGGGGCCAACGACTACATGGCCAAGCCGCTGGACGTGGAGAAGCTGCTTTCCCTCGTGCGCGTGTGGATGCCCCGGCGGTGAGCGGCGCGGCGGAGGACGGGGAGGACCCGCTGGAGGCGCTGGAGGCGCGCCTGCTGCTGGAGGCGGTGGCCGAGCGCTTCGGCCACGACTTCCGCGGCTATTCCCGCCCCTCCATGCTCCGCCGCCTGCGCGCGGCGCGCGAGCGCCTGGGCTGCGCCACGCTGTCCGCCCTGCAGGAGCGCGTGCTGCACGAGCCGGGCGCCTTCGAGCGGGCGGCCCCGCTGCTCACCGTGCAGGTGAGCGAGATGTTCCGCGACCCCACCTACTTCCGCGCGCTGCGCGAGTGCGTGCTGCCCCACCTCGCCACCTTCCCCTCGCTCAAGGTGTGGGTGGCGGGCTGCGCGGAGGGGGAGGAGCTGTACTCGCTCGCCATCCTGTTCCGCGAGGAGGGGCTGGAGGCGCGCACCGTCTTCTACGCCACCGACATCAGCCCCGAGGCGCTGCGCCGCGCCGAGGCGGGCATCTACCCGCTGGAGCGCATCGCCGCCTTCACGGAGAACCACCGCCTGTCGGGCGGGCGCGGCTCGCTGTCCGAGCACTACACCGCCCGCTACGGGGCCGCGGCCTTCGACCGCAGCCTGCGGGCGCGCGCGGTGTTCGCCGACCACAGCCTGGCCACCGACGAGGCCTTCGCGGAGGTCCACCTCGTGTCCTGCCGCAACACCCTGATCTACTTCGGCCGCGCGCTGCAGGACCGCGCGCTGCGGCTGTTCCGCGAATCGCTGGCGCGCGGCGGCTTCCTGGGGCTGGGCGCGCGCGAGACCCTGCGCTTCTCCCCCGAGGCAGCCGCCTTCGAGGAGTTCCACGCGGCCCAGCGCATCTGGCGCCGCCGCGCCGACGCCGCGCCCCCGCCCGCCCCGGAGCCCGCCCATGCCTGACCGCGACCACGACGACGGCCCGGACGGCGCCCAGGACCCCGTCACCTTCCTGCTGGTGGACGACCTGCCCGCCAACCTCGACGCGCTGGAGGCGCTGCTGCGCCGCGACGGGCTGCGGCTGCTGCGCGCCGCCTCGGGGACGGAGGCGCTGGAGATCCTCCTCGCCGAGGGCGGCGGCATCGCGCTGGCCCTGGTGGACGTGCAGATGCCCGGGATGGACGGGCTGGAGCTGGCCGAGCTGATGCGCGGCGCGGCGCGCACGCGCGACATCCCGCTGGTGCTGGTGACCGCGGGCGGGGCGGACGCGGCGCGCCGCTTCCGCGGCTACGAGGCGGGGGCGGTGGACTTCCTCGACAAGCCGGTGGACCCGCACACGCTGCGCCAGAAGGCCGACGTGTTCTTCCGGCTGGAGCGCCAGCGCCGCGCGCTGCGCCGCCAGCGCGACGCGCTCGCCGCCACGGAGGCGGCGCGGGCGGCCAGCGAGGCGCGCTTCCGCGCCCTGGTGGCGGCGATGCCGCAGATCGCCTTCGCCGCCCCGCCCGACGGGCGAACGGATTTCGTCAACGCCCGCTGGACCGAGTATTCGGGCCAGTCCGCCGAGCGCGCGCTGGATGGCGGCTGGGCGGAGGCCCTCCATCCCGGGGACCGCGAGCGCGTCCTCGCCACCTGGGGGCGCGCCGTCGCGGCCGGCGAGCCGTGCGAGTTCGAGCAGCGCCTGCGGGCCGCGGACGGCACCCACCGCTGGTTCCTGGCCCGCGCCGAGCCCCTGCGCGAGGAGGGCACCGGCCGCGTCCTGCGCTGGTTCGGCACCTGCACGGACATCTCGGCCATCGTCGCGGCGCGCGAGGAGCGGGCGCGCCGCGCCGAGGAGCTGGAGCGCCTGGTGGAGGAGCGCACGGCCCAGCTGCTGCGCGCCGCGGAGGACCGCCGCCTGGCCGAGGAGGCGAGCCGGCAGGCCGAGAAGCTCGCCGCCCTCGGCCAGCTGGTGGGCGGGGTCGCGCACGACTTCAACAACCTGCTCCAGGTCGTCTCGGGCGGGGTCGCGCTGCTGGGCGGCGATCCCTCGGCGGAGCGGCGGGCGACGGTGCTGGCGCACATGGGCCGGGCGGTCGAGGCCTCGCGCGACCTCGTCGCGCGGCTGCTCGCCTTCGCGCGCCACCAGCCGCTGCGGCCCGAGACGGTGGAGTTGCGCGAGCACCTGGGCGCGACGGCCGGGCTGCTCCAGCAGACCCTGGGCGGGCGGGTGCAGGTGGCGCTCGACCTCGCCCCCGGCCTGTGGCCCGCGCGCTGCGACCGCGGCCAGCTCGACGTCGCGCTGCTCAACCTGGCGCTGAACGCGCGCGACGCGATGGAGCCCCAGGGCGGCACCCTCGCCATCACGGCGGACAACGCCCCGCTCCTGGAGGCGGAGGGCGAGCTGCCGGCGGGCGACTACGTGCGCGTCGTGGTGCGCGACACCGGGGCGGGCATGCCGCCGGCCGTGCTGCGCCGGATCTTCGAGCCGTTCTTCACCACGAAGGAGGTGGGGCGCGGCACCGGCCTGGGCCTGCCCCAGGTCTTCGGCTTCGCCCGGCAGTCCGGCGGCGCCCTGCGCGTGGACAGCGAGCCGGGACGCGGCACGGCGGTGGAGCTGCGCCTGCCGCGCGCGCAGGCCGCGGCGCCGGCGGGAAGCGCGCCGCCGCAGCGGGCGGGCGGTTGCGAGGAATCGGCCGCGCTGCGCGATTCGGCCGGCCGGACGGTGCTGGTGGTGGAGGACAACGAAGCCGCGGGCGACTTCGCCGCGCGCCTGCTGGAGGACCTGGGCTACCGGGCCCTGCGCGCGGACAGCGGCGCGCGGGCGATGGAGATGCTGGCCGCCGGGCTGCGGCCCGACATCGTCTTCTCCGACGTGGTCATGCCGGGCGGCGTGAACGGCGCGGCGCTGGCCACGGCGTTGCGGGCGGACATGCCCGGCGTCGCCGTGCTGCTGGCCACGGGCTACAGCGGCAGCCTGCTGGCCGGGGAAGGGCTGCCCGAGGGGATAGAGGTGCTGCGCAAGCCCTACGGCGCGGCGGAGCTGGCCGCCGGGCTGCGGCGCGCGCTGGCCGCGGCCGGGACGCCCGCACGCGGCACGGGGCGGAGCGACGCGCCCGTGGCGCCCCCCCGGGCCACGGGGGCGCCGGCTCCCGCATCCCTGAGACGCGACGGGCAGGACACGGAAGCCGCGCTGGCCTGCCACCATCACGGCGAAGAGGGCGATCATCCTGGGCGGCTTCCCGACGTGTCCTAGAGGCTGCCAGGGACTGCGGGAGGGCTTTCGCGCGGGGCTGCGAGTGGCCTGGCGACGGCGAAGTCCGATCACCCCGTGGCGGGGGATGTCCTTCGGGGAGGCGGGGCCGCCGCGGACGCGCCGGGTGCCGCGCCGCTCGCGGAGGATGCGGCCGGACTGACCTGCCGTGCCGGACCAGCTGGCCGGGCGCCAGCCATTCGTGGTGGTGATGAATGCGCCGGCGGGGCCGCGGGAGAGGTGGAGGATCCTTGCCGGGAAAGGCAGCGCTGGCCTTCGCGAGAACCCGGCTGGTCCGGAGGACTGGTGGAGCTGAGGGGAATCGAACCCCTGACCTCGTCATTGCGAACGACGCGCTCTACCAACTGAGCTACAGCCCCAACGATCACCCCGCCGCGGTTGGCGCGCTGCGGTGGCGCGCTCTTTGCCTCCGCGGACGGCGCGAGTCAACCACCCGCCCCTTGCCCCCGCCCCCCCGATCCGCGACAAGCCTGGAACGCCGCAGGGAACGACGCCGACCATGATCCTCGACGCCCTCTTCTTCCTGGTGATGACCGGGCTCAGCCTGTATTTCTGGGCCGTCATCATCGCCGCCGTCATGTCCATGCTCACCGGCTTCGGCGTGCTCGACACGCGCAACCGCGTGGTGTGGACGATCGGCGACTTCTTCTACCGCGTCACCGAGCCCGCGCTGCGGCCGGTGCGCGAGCGGCTGCCCAACCTGGGCGGCATAGACCTCTCGCCGCTGGTGGTGCTGCTGCTGATCCAGGCGGCGATGCTGCTGGTCGGCGCCATCCAGGGCTACATGATCCGCGGCGGGCTGTACTTCTGAGCATGGCGCGCCTCCTCGACGGCAAGGCGCTCGCCGCCCGCCTCCGCGCCACGCTCGCCGCCCGCGTCGCCGCCCTGCCCTTCGAACCCGGCTTGGTGGTGGTGCGGGTGGGCGAGGACCCGGCATCGGGCGTCTATGTCCGCAACAAGGACCGCGCGGCGCGCGAGGCCGGCTTCGCCTCGCGCACCCTGCACCTGCCCGAGGCGACGACGGAGGCGGAGCTGCTGGCCACCATCGCCAGCCTGAACGCCGACGACCGGGTGGACGGCATCCTGGTGCAGCTGCCCCTGCCCGCGCACGTCAACACCCAGGCGGCGATCGCCGCGGTGGACCCGGTGAAGGACGTGGACGGCTTCCACCCGCTGAACGCCGGGCGGCTGGCCTCGGGCCTGCCGGGGCTGGTGCCCTGCACGCCGCGGGGCGTCATGCACCTGCTGGCGGAATCGGGCGCGCGGCTGCGCGGGGCGCGGGCGCTGGTGCTGGGCCGCTCGCAGATCGTGGGCCGGCCGATGGCGCAGCTGCTGCTGGGCGCGGACTGCACCGTCACCGTGGCGCATTCCCGGACGGACGACCTGGGCGCCGAATGCCGCCGCGCCGACATCCTCGTCGCCGCCGTCGGCCGGGCCGAGATGGTCAAGGGCGGCTGGATCAAGCCGGGCGCGGTGGTGGTGGACGTGGGCATCAACCGCCGCGCCGACGGCACGCTGTGCGGCGACGTGGCCTTCGGCGAGGCGGGGCACGCCGCCGCCATCACCCCGGTGCCGGGCGGGGTGGGGCCGATGACCATCGCCTGCCTGCTGGAAAACACGCTCGACGCGGCGATCGCGCGAAGGATGGCTGCATGATCCTGCACCGGACCCTTCAGGTCGTCGGGCTGCTGGCGGTGCTGATGTGCGCCGAGTTGGCCTGGCGCGCCTCGCCCTGGGGCGGGGACGGCTGGTCGCGCGCGCGGCTGCTCTACGCCGCGGCGGGGCTGGTGTCGGCGCTGGCGCTGGTCGCGATCGGGGGGCTGGGCATCGCGCTGCGCCGGGCCGAGGCCCAGGCGAGGGATCAGGCGGCCGAGATGCGCGCGGCCATCGCGCGGCTGGAAGAGCTGCTGCGCCAGAGGTGAACCTCCTCCTCGCCGCCGCCTACGTCCTCATCTGGGGCTCGGCCTTCAACGCGGCGCGGGTGGTGGCGCTGGAATGGCCGCCGCTCTGGGCGCTGGCGATCCGCTTCGTGCTGGTGGTGCCGCTGCTGTGGCTGCTGTGGCGGCGACTCGGCGGGGCGCTGCCGCAGGGCGCCGACCGCTGGCGGCTGGCGGCGATGGGCGCGCTGGGGATGGGGGCCTACCTGGCGCTGTCCTGGGTGGCGTCGAAGCATGTGCCCTCGGGGCTGGTGGCGCTGCTGGCGGCGACCTCGCCGCTGTTCGTGGCACTGGGCGAGCGGGTGATCCGCGGCGTGCGCCTGCCCCTGCTGGGGGTGGCGGGGCTGGGGGTGGGCTGGCTGGGCGTGGCCGTGCTGGGGCTGGGCCGCGCGGTGGACGGGCTGGCGGCGGCCGAGGCCTGGGGCATCGGCCTCACCCTGCTGGGCGCGCTGTGCCAGGCGGCCGGCGTGCTGGCCTATGCCCCCGCGCGGGGGCGGGTGGACCCGTGGTCGGCCAATTTGGGGCAGACGGCGGTGGCGGCGGTGCTGCTGGTCGCGCTGGCGCTGCCCTTCGGCGGGGCGCTGCCGGATTCGATGTCGGACGCCGTGCTGCTGGCCATGCTGTATTCGGTGCTGGTGGTGGGCATCGGCGGCTACGCGCTGTTCTTCGCGGTGCTGCGGCGCTTCGGGCCGTCGCGAGCCGCGGCGCTGCAATTGCTGGCCCCGCCCGTGGCCGCGCTGATCGGCTGGGCCATGCTGGGCGAGCGGCTGCTGCCGGGCGACGTGCTGGGCGGCGCGCTGACGCTGGCCGGGCTGCTGCTGGTGTTCAGGGCGCGGCGGGCATGATCCGCGCGAAGGCCCTGCGCATGTCGTCCGGAATCGCTTCCGGCCGCCCGGTTTCCCGCCGCACGTAGACGTGGGTGAAGTGGCCCTCGGCCGCCGCCTCCTCCGCGTCGGGGCCGAACACCGCCACGTCGTAGCGCACCGACGTCGTGCCCAGGCGGGCCACGCGCAGCCCCACCTCGACCGGCATGGGGTAGGAGAGCGGGCGGCGGTAGCGGCACCCCGTCTCCACCACCAGGCCGATCAGCGGCGAGCGGGCGATGTCCAGCAGCCCCTCGCGCAGCAGCCACTGGTTCACCGCCGTGTCGAAGAAGGCGTAGTAGGCCACGTTGTTGACGTGCCCGAAGGCGTCGTTGTCCGCCCAGCGCGTGGTGAGCGGGATGAGGATGGGGAAGTCGGCGCGGGTCATGCCGCCAGGATGGCGCGGGGCGCGCCGCGTTGCCAGGGCGGATCGCCGGAGGGCGGCATCGCCCGGAGGCGTGAATCCGCCCATCGTCGCAGGCTGGACCCGATCCGCTTGACGACAGTCAGGCGGATCGGGTCTAGCCTGCCGCGCCATGAGCGTCTCCGGCCTGCCCCCCTATGACCCCGCCAACATCTTCGCCCGCATCCTGCGCGGCGAGATCCCCTGCAAGCGCGTGCACGAGGACGAGTGGGCGCTGGCCTTCCACGACATCAACCCGCTCACCCCCACCCACGTCCTGGTCATCCCCAAGGGCGAGTGGGTGAGCGCGGCCGACTTCCACGCGGGCGCCACGGCCGAGGCCATCGCCGGCTTCTGGCGCGCCGTCGCCGCCGTGGCGAAGGCGCTGGGGCTGGAGGCGCCTGGCTACCGCATCCTGTCCAACATGGGAGGGGATGGCGGGCAGGAGGTGCCGCATTTCCACGTCCACGTCTTCGGCGGCAGGCCGCTGGGCCGCATGGTCCGCGCGGGTGGCTGACGAGGCGCGCGCCGCGCTCGACGCCGCCGGCCAGCTGCCGGACGGGGAGCTGGACATCGCCACCGTCGCGCTGCACTTCGCGCGCCTGGACGCGCCCGGCGAGGACTGGCGCGCCGCCCAGGCCACCCTGTCGGAGATCGCGCGCCGCGCGGTGCAGGCGGCGGGGCGCGACCGGATGGCCGATGCGGGCGACGCCGCGCGCCGCGCCGCCGTGCTGGGCGCGCTGCTGCACGGCGAGTTCGGCCTGGCCGGCGCGACGGAGGACTACGACGACCCGCGCAACGCCAACCTCATCCACGTGCTCGCGCGGCGGCGCGGGCTGCCGGTGGCGCTGGGCATCCTGTGGCTGCACGCCGCCGAGGCCGCGGGCTGGCCGGCGCATGGCGTGGACTTCCCCGGCCATTTCCTGCTGGCCCTGTCCGACCGGCGCGGGCAGCTGGTACTGGACGTGTTCGCCGGCGGCACCCCCCTGGGCGCGCCCGAGATGCGCGCCCTGGTGAAGCGCGCCGAAGGCCCGAAGGCCGAGCTGCGCCCCGGCCTGCTGGCGCCGATGGACCGGCGCGGCGTGCTGCTGCGCCTGCAGAACAACATCAAGCTGCGCCGCCTCCAGGCCAAGGACGTGGAGGGGGCGCTGCGCTGCGTCACCGACATGCTGCGTCTGGCCCCCGCCCATGCCGGGCTGTGGCGCGAGGCGGCGCTGATGCACCACCGGATGGAGCGCATCGGTGCCGCCATCGCCGCCATCGAGCGGGCGCTGGAGCTGGAGCCCCAGGGCGAATCGGCGCATCGCCTGCGCGCCCTGCTGGAGGAGCTGCGCAACCGGTTGAACTGACCTCCCGTTGCGGGAGCAATGGACCGCTACATGCTCCTGCTGGCCGCGGCCGGCGGGTTGATCCTGCTCACCGCCTGGCTGCCGATGGTGCTGCGGGCGCTGCCGCTGTCCGTGCCCATGGCCTGCCTCGGCGCCGGCGCGCTGGGCTTCTGGGCCAGCGGCATCCCCGCACCCCTGCCGACCGAATTCCCCAACGTGACCGAGCGGCTGACGGAGGTGGTGGTGCTGGTGGCGCTCACGGGGGCCGGGCTGAAGCTGGACCGGCGGATCGGCTGGCGCCGCTGGGGCAAGACCTGGCTGCTGCTGGCGGTGGCCATGCCGCTCTCCATCATCGGCATCGCCCTGGTGGGCCACTGGGTGCTGGGCTTCGGGCTGGCGGCCGCGCTGCTGCTGGGCGCGGCGCTGGCGCCCACCGACCCGGTGCTGGCGGGCGACGTGCAGGTGGGCCCCCCCGGCTCGGGCGAGGAGGACGAGGTGCGCTTCACCCTGACCGCCGAGGCGGGGCTGAACGACGCGCTGGCCTTTCCCTTCGTGCACCTGGCGCTGCTGGTGGCCGTCGTCGGCCTGCCGGACGCCGTGGCCTGGGGCGAGTGGTTCGCGGTGAAGGTGCTGTGGAAGCTGGCGCTGGGCGTGGCGATGGGCTGGCTGGCGGGCCGCGCGCTGGCCTGGGTGATCTTCCGCCTGCCGCCGCGCGCCGCCCTGTCGGGCACGCGGGAGGGGTTCGTGGCGCTGGGCATGACCTTCGTCGCCTACGCCCTCACCGAGATGGCGGGCGGCTACGGCTTCCTCGCCGTCTTCGTCTCGGCGCTGATGATCCGCGACGCGGAGCGCGACCACGAGTTCCACACCACCCTGCACGAATTCACCGACCAGGCGGAGCGGCTGCTGATGATGGCGGTGCTGGCCTGGCTGGGCGGGGCGCTGGTGTCCGGCCTGCTGGCGCCGCTGGGCTGGCTGGAGGCGCTGGCGGCGGCCCTGATCCTGCTGGTGGTGCGCCCGCTGGCCGGGCTGGTGGCGCTCGCCCCCGCGCAGGGGCCGTGGAGCGAGCGCGCCGCGATCGCCTTCTTCGGCATCCGCGGGCTGGGGAGCCTGTACTACGCCGGCTACGCCCTCTCCCACATGGAATGGGCGGAGGGCGGCCGGCTCTGGGCCGTGCTGGGGCTGGTGGTGCTGGGCAGCGTGCTCATGCACGGGCTCACCGTGAACCCGGCCATGCGCTGGCTGGACGCGCGCCGGCGCGTCAGGCCAGGCCCAGCTCCTTGAGCACCGCCTCGGTCGCCGCGATGTCGGCGGCCAGGTAGCGCTCGAACTCGACGCCCGCAAGGAAGGCGTCGTCCCAGCCGCGGGTGGCCAGCAGCTCCCGCCACGCGGGGGTCGCGTGGACCTCCGTGATGAAGCGCGTCAGCGTCTCGCGCGCCGCGGGCTGGATGCCGGGCGGGGCGAAGACGCCGCGCCAGTTGGCCGTCACCACGTCCAGCCCGCTTTCGCGAAGGGTGGGGATGGCGGGGTCGGAGCGGGTCTCGCCGGTGGTGGCCAGCGCGCGCATCCGGCCGGACTTGATCTGCTCGGCGAACTCGGAATAGCCGGAGATGCCGGCGCGGACCTGCGCGCCCAGGATCGCCGCCTGGGCCGGGCCGCCGCCGGCGAAGGCCACGTAGCTCGCCTCGCGCGCGTTGCGGCCCAGCGCCTTGAGCATGAGGCCGAGCGTGATGTGGTCCGTGCCCCCCGCGCTGCCGCCGGCCACCGACACCGCGCCCGGGTTGGCGCGCATCAGCGCGGCCAGGCCCGCGATGTCGCGGATGTCGCTCTGGCCGGGGACGACGACGACGCCCACCTCCTGCGTCAGCCGCGCGATCGGCACCACGTCCTTCAGGCCCACGGGGGCGCGGTTGGTGAGCACCGCGCCGACCATGACGGAGCCCGCGACCATCAGCGCGTCCCCGCGCCCGCGCCGCTGGCCCACGAAGCGCGGCAGGCCGACGGTGCCGCCCGCGCCGCCCACGTTCTCGAACTGGACCGAGCCGACGAGGCCGGCGGGGCGGGCCACCTGCTCGATGGCGCGGCCCAGCCCGTCCCACCCGCCGCCGGGGCCGGCGGGGATGAAGATGGACAGGGTGTTCATGCGCGTCTGCGCCGCCGCCGGGAGGGCGGCCAGCAGGGCGGGAAGCGCCAGGGCGGTGCGTCGGTTCATGCTCATGGCATCCTCGCGGCGAGTTCGGGGATCGCCCCCATGGAGAAGAGGTGGGCGTAGATGGCCTCCAGCCAGCCCTTGTCGCGCAGCGCCGCCAGCTGCTCGGCGGACAGCTTGGCCAGCGCCTCGCGCTGCACGGCCTGGAAGCCGTCGATGCGGACCGGCTTGCCGTCCTTCTGGAACTCGACGGTGGCGGGCGCCAGCAGGCCCATGGCGGACAGGCCGGCCGACAGCTCGCGCGTCTTGGCGAAGGCCTGCTCGACCGCGCGGGTGAACTGGAAGGCGCCCTTCGCCCATTCGGTGGGCTGGCCGGCGGCGTCGAACATCGCCTCGCCGCCCTCGCGCACCACCTGCGGGGCCTGGGGGTCCAGGCACAGCGCCATCTCGTCCGATCCCTCGCGCACGCGGACCAGGAAGAAGGGGAAGCGGCGCAGGTAAGCGGGGACGTAGGCGCCGGCCCGCCAGCGCCCATCCGCCTCCACGAACAGGTTGGTGCCCTGCTTCAGCCCGGTGACGGCGACCGGCATGTGCGGCGCCTCGGCCGCGAAGACGATGGCCATGTGGCGCGAGGCCAGGGGGAACTCCTCCGCCGCCAGGGGCACGGCGGAGATGCCGGCGGCGAAGCCGAAGCCGGCCTCCTTCAGCCGCAGGGCGCGGTGCGCCTCCAGCGTCAGCGGCTCCAGCCGGCCGTACAGGGGCGGCAGCTGCACCTGCCCGTTCGCTGCGGCGACCTCGGTCATGCGGAAACGTCACCCCCTGTGGAAGATACGAACATACCCCGCCCTTGCCGCGGCACAAACCGGCGCGGCAAACTCCTTCCGGCAAGGGAAGGAAGTGCGAGCGCCATGTCCGACGAAACGAAGCATCCGCGCCTGGGGCGGCGGCTGCTGGTGGCGCGCGCCACGCTGGGCCTGGGCGGCGCGGCGCTGGCCGGCAGCGCGGCGGCGCAGGGCGGGCGGTCGGACAACGACCCCAACGACGCGCCGGGGCGCGGCCGCACCGGGCGCACGGACAACGACCCGACGGACGGCGCCGGCCGGGGGCGCGCCGCCGCAGGGACGGGCCGCACGGACAACGACCCCACCGACGGCGCGGGCCGCGGGCGCGGCGCCGGCACCGGGCGCTCCGACAACGACCCCAACGACGCCGCCGGGCGCGGCCGCACCGGGCGCACGGACAACGACCCCTCCGACGGCGCCGGCCGGGGGAGGCGCTGAGATGGCCGCCCACCCGCGCCTGGGCCGGCGGCTGCTGGCGCTGAAGGTCTCGGCCGCGGCGGCCCTGCTGGCGGGATGCGTCGCGCCCTCGCCCGGCTATTACGGCGTGCCGGCGGCGGCGCCCTACGCCCCGCCCCGCGCCGGGCGCAGCGATGCCGACCCGGTGGACGCGCCGGGCGCCGGGCGCGGCGGCGTGCGCGGCACCGGCCTCACCGACAGCGACCCGAGCGACGGCCCCGGCCAGGGGCGCGGCGGCTACCGGCGCGGCACCGGGCTGACGGACAGCGACCCTTCCGACGGGCCGGGCCGGGGCCGCGGCGGCCATCGCGCCGCCCCGCGCACCGGGCGTTCGGACGCCGACCCGCACGACGCCCCGGGCCGGGGGCGGCGCTGGTGACGCTGGCGGAGGCGGCCTTCGCCACCGCCTTCCCAGGCATGGCGGTGGAGGAGGTGCTGGCGCTGCGCGAGGGCCGGGCATGGCGGCACTTCGCGGCGGACGACGCCGCGCGCTTCGCCCCCCTGCTGTCCACCGCCGACCTGGACGCGCACCTGCGGACGGACGGCGCGCGCGCGCCCCGCGTGTCCATGGCCGACGAGGCGCGGGAGGGCGGCGCCGGCGTGCCCGAGCATGAATACGCCCTGCCCGACGGCAGGGTGGACCTGCCCCGCCTGCTGGCGCGCTTCGACGCCGGGGCATCCCTGGTGCTGTCCCAGTTCCACGAGACGCACCCGCCGCTCGCGCGCTTCTGCCGGGGGCTGGAGAAGCTGTTCCTGCACGCGGTCCAGGCCAACATCTACCTCACCCCGCCGGCCGCCCAGGGCTTCCGCACCCATTACGACACGCATGACGTGCTGGTCCTCCAGGTCGAAGGGCGCAAGCGCTGGCGCGTCTGGGATGGCGAGCGCCTGGAGCGCCCGACCCGGCGCACCCCCTGGCCCGGCGCCATGGAGCCGCTGGGCGAGCCGCACGTCCTCACCCTGGCGCCGGGCGAGGCGCTCTACATCCCGCGCGGGGTGATGCACGACGCCGCCACGACGGGCGAGGGCGGGCATTCGCTGCACGTCACCGTGGGGCTGCTGGAGGCGTCCTGGGCGCAGGCCCTCCGCACCTTGCTGGACGTGGCGGAGGTGGACGACGCGCGCTTGCGCGAATCCGTGCCCACCTGGCGAATCGGCGAGGCGGACTTCGCCGCGCCGCTGGCGGCGATGCTGGCGCGCCTGTCCGGCCCGGCCCAGGCCGAGCGGCTGGCGAACCTGCTGCTGGAGGCGCTGGCGCGCGACCGCCAGCCCCTGCCGGCGCGCGGCCTCTTCGCGCCCATGCCCGCCGGCGCGCTGGCCCTGGCGGACGGCATGCACCACCACCTGGTGCAGGGCGCCGACGGCGCGGCGGCGCTGCACTGGACCGGCGGCGCCATCCCGCTCGACCCCGCCCAGGTGGAGGAGGTGGCGCGGCTAGCGGAAGGCGCGGTGCCGCGGGACCTGGCGCTGGCGGAGAAGCTGTGGCGGCTGGGGCTTCTGGAACCCGTCACTTCCGCGCTTCCCGCCCCTGGGGAGTGATCCCGAAGGCCGCGCGATAGGCCGCGCCGAAGGCGGGCGCCGAGGCGTAGCCGACCCGCGCCGCCGCCTGGGCCGGGGTGGCGCCCTGGGCCAGCAGCGCCGCCGCCTCGGCCAGCCGCAGCGCCTGGCGCCAGCGGGCGAAGCCCATCCCGGTCTCGGCCTGGAACAGCCGGGCCAGGGTGCGGGCGGAGGCGCCGCATTCGGCCGCCCAGCCCTCCAGCGTCATCGGGCTGGCCGGGGCGGCGGCCAGCGCGGCGGCGAGGCGCCGCAGCCGCGGGTCGCGCGGGGCGGGCACGGCCAGCGGCAGGCGCGGGGCGCGCGCCACCTCGTCGGCGATCAGCGCGGCCAGGTGGCCGGCGCGGCCGCGCTCGTCCCATTCCAGCGGCTCGGCGCAGGCGGCCAGGATCAGCTCGTGCAGCAGCGGGCCGACGCCCAGCACGGCGGGCCGCGCCTCGCCCACCCGGGCGGCGTCGGCGCGGAAGAACAGGGCGCGCATCCGCACCACGCCTTCCTGGCGCACGTCATGCGCCGCGCCGCCCGGCACCCACAGCGCGCGGCCGGGCGGGATGGTGAAGCGCGCGCCCTCGGTGGCGACGCGCATGACGCCCTGGGTGGCGTAGAGCAGCTGCGCGCGCTCGTGCCGGTGCCAGCCGGTATCCTCGCCGGGCGCGTAGTCGCGCGCGAAGGCGGCCAGGGGGCGGTCCACCCGGTCATGGGCGATGGTGCGGGAATTCTGGCGATCGGGCGACATGATGCGGCAGGACGATGCGGGACGGACATGGCAGGATGCAAGCCATGACCGCGACGACCCGCCAGATCTGGTTCATCAACGCCGCCCACCTGTACACCCATTACGGGCTGCTGGTGCTGGCCACCGCCGTGCTGGCGATGACGCAGCAGGAGCCGGGGCGCTTCGGCGGCGAGTATGGCCCGATCCTGGCGCTGGGGACGGCGATGTTCGTCGTCTACGGCCTGGGCGCGCTGCCGATGGGGCACCTCGCCGCGCGCTGGGGGCGCAAGGCGCTGATCACGGCCTTCTTCCTGGGCGCCGGGGGGTGCATGGCGCTGGCCGGGCTGGCGCAGGGGCCGGTCTCGCTGGCCATCGCGCTGGCCGGCTTCGGGGCCTTCGCCGCCATCTACCACCCCATCGGCACCGCCATCATCGCCGAGGCGGGCGGCCAGCGCGTGGGCCGCGCCATGGGCATCAACGGGGTGTTCGGCAATTTGGGCGTGGCCTCGGCGCCGGTGGTGACGGCGCTGCTGGCGGCCACGCTGGGCTGGCGCTGGGGCTTCATCCTGCCCGGCCTCCTCTTCGTGGCGATCGGGCTGCTGTACCTGCGCGAGCCGGAGTTCGACGCGGTGAAGGCCGGCGGCGGCGCGCGGCCCTTCCCCGCCATCCCGCCCGCCGTGGTGCGGCGCGCGGTGGTGGTGCTGATGTGCATCGCCTGCGTCTCGGGCCTCGTCTTCAACGCCTTCACGCTGCTGCTGCCCAAGCTGATGCAGGAGCGCCTGGCCGGCAGCCCCGAATTGCTGCCGGTGGTGGGCACGCTGGCCTTCCTGGCCACGATCTGCGGCGGGCTGACGCAGTTCACCGTGGGGCGGATGATCGACCGGCGGACGCTGAAGTCGGTGTTCATGCCGCTGGCGCTGGTGCTGGTGCCCTCCCTGCTGGCGCTGTCCTTCCTCGATGGCTGGGCGGTGCTGCCGCTGTCGGCCGTCGTCGCCGCCTGCATCTTCGGGCAGGTGACGGTGAACGAGACGATGACGGCGCGCTACGTGGCGCCCGCGCTGCGGGCCAAGCTGTACTCGCTGCGCTTCACCATCGGCTTCATGGGGGCCGCACTCGCCTCGCCGCTGGTAGGGGCGCTGCACGACGCCACCGGCTCCATGGCGCTGGCCATGCTGGTGCTGGCCGGCGTGGCGGGGGTGACGCTGCTCTGCGCCATCGCCTTCCCGAACCGGCGGGAGGAGCTGGAGCCGGAGCTGTGGGCAAGGGCGCCGGAAGCCGGGCCGCGCGCGATGGGGCAGCCGGCGGAGTAGGGCGCTACTCCCCCAGGCGCACCCGCGCGCGCCAGTCGTCCAGCACGCGCGCCAGCGTGTCCGCCCACGGCGTGCGCGGCTCCCAGCCCAGCAGGGCGCGCGCCCGCGCGCCGTCGCCGTGGACGCGCACCACGTCGGTCGGGCGCAGCAGCTCCGCGGCCGGCTCCACGCGGGGGCTGATGCCGGCCATGGCGCAGAGCGCGTGGAGCACGTCGCCCATCCGGCGCGGCTCGCCCGCGCAGATGTTCAGCGCCACGCCCGGTTCCAGCGCGTCGCGCCGCTCCAGCACGGCGCAGTAGGCCTCGCACATGTCGGCGACGTCGGAGAAGTCGCGCCAGCGGTCCAGCGCGCCGGTCCGCAGCACGGGCTCCGCCAGCCCCGCCTCGATCCGCGCCACCTGGCGGGCGAAGGCGGGCACGACGAAGCGCGCCGTCTGCCCCGCCCCGGTGTGGGAGAACAGGCGCAGCCGCACCGCCCGCAGCCCGCGCAGCGCCATCTCGCCCAGCGCCAGGTCGGCGGCGGCCTTGGAGGCGGCGTAGGGGTTGGCGGGGCGGAAGGGGGCGTCCTCGTCCAGCGGCGCCGCGGCCGCGAAGGACAGGCCGTAGGCCTCGGAGGAGCCGGCGAAGACGAACAGGGCGCCCGGCGCCTCGGCACGCGTGGCCTCGGCCAGGGCCAGGGTGCCGTGCAGGTTGACGGCCCAGGTGCCGGCGGGGTCGCGGAAGGCGGCGGCGACGTCGCTCTGCGCCGCCAGGTGCAGCACGGCGTCGGGCCGGGCGTGGCGGATGAGGGCAGGAAGGTCGCCGGGGGCGGCGAGGTCGAGCGGCAGGGATTCGTCGGCGCCCGCCGCGGCCTCGCGCCCCGCCGCGGCGAGGTGGGCGCCGGGGAAGCGGCGGCGCAGCGCCGGCACCAGGTGCAGGCCGGCGAAGCCGCCCGCGCCGGTGAGCAGCAGGCGCATCACATGCGCGCGCGATGGCGGGCCAGGTCGGCCTCCACCATCTCGGCGATCATCTCCTCCAGGCTGGTGCGCGCCGCCCAGCCGAGCGTCGCGCGCGCCTTGGCGGCGCTGCCCAGCAGCACGTCCACCTCGGCCGGGCGCATGAAGCGCTCGTCGGGCACGACGTGGTCCTCGTAGCGCAGGCCCACATGCGCGAAGGCCAGGCGCGCCATCTCGCGCACCGTGGTCGTGCGGCCGGTGGCGATGACGTAGTCGTCCGGCACGTCCTGTTGCAGCATCAGCCACATCGCCTCCACGTAGTCGGCGGCGTGGCCCCAGTCGCGCCGCGCGTCCATGTTGCCCATGGGCAGGGTCGTCGCCAGGCCCAGCTTGATGCGCGCCGCGCCGTCGGTGACCTTGCGGGTGACGAACTCGATGCCGCGCAGCGGGCTCTCGTGGTTGAACAGGATGCCGCTGCTCGCGTGCAGGCCGAAGCTTTCGCGGTAGTTCACCGTCATCCAGTGGGCGTAGAGCTTGGCGACCGCGTACGGGGAGCGCGGGTGGAAGGGCGTGGATTCATCCTGCGACGGCTGGCGGGTGAGGCCGAACATCTCGCTGCTGCTGGCCTGGTAGAAGCGCGCGGCGGGGGCCGCGATCCGCACCGCCTCCAGCATGTTGCACGCGCCGATGCCGGTGACCTGGCCGGTGAGGATGGGCTGGTTCCAGGAGGTCTTCACGAAGCTCTGCGCGGCGAGGTTGTACACCTCGTCCGGCCTCACCTCCTGCACGATGCGGATGAGGCCCGACAGGTCGAGCAGGTTGCCGTCCAGCAGCGCCACCCGGCCCGCGATGCCGAGCCAGCGCAGGCGCCCGTCCGCCACCTCGCCCGAGGAGGAGCGGCGCTGCATGCCGAAGACCTCGTAGCCCTTGGCGAGCAGCAGGCGGGACAGGTAGGCGCCATCCTGGCCGGTGACGCCGGTGATCAGGGCACGAGGCATGGGAACCCTCCTGGCGGTTCGCGGGGCGCGCCCATTCAGGCGGCGTGCGCATCATGGCCACTCAAGCGGCGTGCGCCTGGAGGTGCTCCAGCGCGCAGTGGCGCAGCGCCGCGGCGTTCGTGGCCGCCAGCACCACGCGCGGCGCGCAGCCGGCCTGGCGCGCCTGCTCCCACCGCATGGCGCAGAGGCACCAGCGGTCGCCGGGGCGCAGGCCGGGGAAGCGGTATTCGGGGCGCGGCGTGGACAGGTCGTTGCCCACGCCGCGCGAGAAGGCGAGGAACTCCGCCGTCATCACCGCGCAGACGGTGTGCGAGCCATGGTCCTGCGCGTCGGTGCGGCAGCAGCCGTCGCGGTGCCAGCCGGTCAGCGGGTCGTGCGAGCAATCGGCGAGCGGGCCGCCCAGGACGTTGCGCGCGCCGCCGCCGCCGCCGAAGGAGGTGCCGTCGGGCATCTCAGCGCGCCACGCAGGCGAGCGCGCCGCCGGGGCGCGCCTCGGCGTCCAGCACGGCGCGCGCCTCGGCCAGCCGGGCGAGGCGCCGGGCCTGCGCCTCCTCGCCGGCGCAGGATTCGGGGCGGATGGGGGCGGCGGTGCCGGTGCGGTACTGGCGGTGCAGGGCGGCGCGGGCGCGGGCGAGGTCGGTGCGCACGGCGTCGTTCGGCCATTCGGGCGCGATGCGGGCGAGGATGAGCAGCACCTGCTCCTCCAGCCGCGCCGCCTCGGCCATCACGGCGGGTTCGCGCAGGCCGCAGGCCTCGCGCAGCGCCTGGGATTCAGCGGCGCGCAGGCCCATGTCGCGCAGCGCGGCGCGGGCCTCGCGGCAATCGGCGGCCGGCTGGGCCTGGGCGGGGAGGGCCAGCGCCAGCAGCAGGGCGGCGACGTCAGCGCGCATGGCATTCCGCAGGTTGGCGCATGGCGCCGATGCGCTCCGCCTGGGCCTCGATCTCCGCCACGAGGACGGCATCGGGCGCGTCCCGGGTCATGGCGACCGCGGCTTCGCAGGCGGTGGCGCGGTACTTGGCCGGCTCATCGGCGTAGCGGCGCAGCCTGCCCTGCCGGAAGCCGCGGAACTCCTCGCCGATTCCGGGGACCTCGGCGGCATTCTCGAAGCGCGCCATGGTGACGGCGGCGGCCACCTCGTGCCGCCGCACCGCGGCCTCCAGCGCCGGCGGGTTGGCCACGCCGCACGCCTCGCGGTAGGCCATGAGGTCGAGCAGCTGGTGGTGGGCGTGCATCACCTCGTGCCCGCCCGGACAGCGGATCGCCTGCGCGTCGGCGCCGGTGGACAGCACCGCCGCCAGCACGAGCGCCGCCCCTGCCCTCAAGCCGCCGCCTTGATCGCCACCGCCTTCACGTCCTCGCCGACAGCGCCGGCGAAGGTCTCGAAGTTCCCTTCGAAGCGCGCCACCAGCTCGCGCGCCGTGCGGTCGTAGGCGGCCTTGTCGGCCCAGGCGTCGCGCGGGTTCAGCACCTCGTCCGGGATGCCGGGGACCGACTTGGGCACCATCAGCCCGAAGAACGGGTCCTGCACGAACTCCACCTGCGCCAGCGAGCCGTCGAGCGCGGCGCGCAGCAGGGCGCGGGTGTGCTTGATGCTCATGCGCGAGCCGGTGCCGTAGGCCCCGCCCGTCCAGCCGGTGTTCACCAGCCAGCAATCGGCCCCGTCGCGCGCGATGCGCTCGGCCAGCATCTTGCCGTACACCTCGGGGTGGCGCGGCAGGAAGGGGGCGCCGAAGCAGGTGCTGAAGGTGGCCTGCGGCTCGCGGCCCAGCCCCTTCTCCGTGCCCGCCACGCGCGCGGTGTAGCCGGACAGGAAGTGGTACATCGCCTGGGCGGGCGAGAGCTTGGAGATCGGCGGCAGCACGCCGAAGGCGTCGGCCGTGAGCATCACCACATTCTTGGGCAGGCCGGCCACGCCGCCCGGCGCGGTGCCCGGGATGAACTCGATGGGGTAGCAGGAGCGGGTGTTCTCCGTGAAGCGCCCGTCGTCGAGGTCCAGCACGCCGCGCTCGTCGGCCACCACGTTCTCCAGCACCGCGCCGAAGCGGTGGGAGGCGTTCCAGATCTGCGGCTCGGCCTCCTGGCTCAGCTTGATGACCTTGGCGTAGCAGCCGCCCTCGAAGTTGAAGACGCCCGTGTCGCTCCACCCATGCTCGTCGTCGCCGATCAGCGCGCGCTCGGGGTCGCTGCTCAGGGTGGTCTTGCCGGTGCCGCTCAGGCCGAAGAACAGCGCCACGTCGCCCGCGGCGCCCACGTTTGCCGAGCAATGCATGGGCAGCACGCCGCGCGCGGGCAGCAGCCAGTTCATGACGGTGAAGATGCTCTTCTTGATCTCGCCGGCGTAGGAGGTGCCGGCGATCAGGATGGTCTTCGCCGCGAAGCTCAGCGCGATGCAGGTGGAGGTGCGGCAGCCATCGGCCGCCGGGTCGGCCTCGTATTCCGGGGCGTGCAGGATGGTGAAGTCGGGCGCGAAGCCCTCCAGCTCCGCTTCCGGCGGGCGGATGAACATGTTGCGCGCGAACATGGCGTGCCAGGCGTTGGTGGTCACCAGCCGCACGCGGATGCGGTGCGCGGGGTCGGCGCCCGCGTAGAGGTCCTGGGTGAACAGGACGGGGCGCGCGCCCAGCCATTCGCGCACCTTGGCGGACAGGCCGGCGAAGTGGGCCGGCGCCATCTTCTGGTTGACCTTGCCCCACCAGATCTCGTCGGAAACCGCAGCGTCGTCCACCACGAACTTGTCCTGCACGGAGCGGCCGGTGTGCTGGCCGGTGAGCGCGATGAAGGCGCCGTCGGCCGACAGCCGCCCCTCGTTGCGCGACAGCGCGTGCTGCACCAGGGCCGGGGCGGACAGGTTGGCGTGGACCGTGTGGGCGGCGGCGACGCCGGTGCCGGCGAGGGCAGGTGCGGACATGCGGGGTTCCCGTTCCGTGGTTGCATGCCGGCGAGGCGGATGGTCCGGCTGGCCCATCCCATCCGTCATGTCTGTCGCGGAAATAAGGCGGCATTGCCGGGCTGGTCAATCGGGCTGGAACGCTGGTGCAACATGGCGCCCGGGCGCGGCGGGGCGCATCAGGCGGGAATGACGGGGGCGATGCGTCGGAAAACATTACAATCACTCTTGGATACTGCCAAGGAATTGATACGGCTGGCGCATTTTCGCGGCGAGTCAACGGGTTGAGACGGCGGACATTCCTGGTCCGGATGTTGCATAACTCGGATTACGTCTCATTTAACGACGTATGCGTCTTTTTCTGGAGGATGACCAATGAAGTTTCCGCTCGCCGCGATGGCCACCCTTGCCGCCCTCGCCGCCGCGCCGCGGCCGGCCGATGCCGCGCTCGTCCTGCTCGGCCAGGGCACGATCGGCGGCACGGGGCTGGGCACGGTGAACACCATCCTCACCCTCCAGCGCAACGGCCGCGCCACCACCGAAACCGGGTCCGTCGCCTGGACCGGCACGACCGACCTGCGGGCCGGCGACGCGCAGCGCGGCGCCTCCCAGACCCAGACGCGCACCCTGGGCGCCATCGGCGCCGACGAGGCGAACGAGCTGCGCATCGTCCTCAACGCCTCCGAGCCCGGTGGCGGCGCGATCACCCTCAACATCCTGGAGCTGACGCTCTTCGGCACCAACGGCAAGGCGGTGTTCACCCAGTCCCTCGCCGCGCCGATCGCCTTCGCGAACACGAACACCGGCACGGGCAATTCGGGCTTCATCTTCGGGCTCGACGCCGCCGGCATCGCCGCCGCCGGCACCGCCTTCAGCGACCCGCTGACCCGCATCGGCCTCCGCGCCTCCCTGTCGGACGCGCAGGGCGGGCTGGAAACCTTCTACGCGGTGTCCGTCCCCAACCCGGTGGTGCCCCCGCCGCCGCCCGTGGGCGTGCCGGTGCCGGGCGCCATGGCGCTGTTCGGCCTGGGCCTGCTGGGCCTCACCGGCCTGCGCCGCCGCGGCTGAGCCGCGCCTTGCGGGCGGCGCGCACCAGCGCCGCCCGCACCGCCTCCGGCGTGCGCGCCGGCCCGGCGAAGGGCAGGCGCAGCACCGCCTCGCCCAGCGCCAGGTCGCACCCCTCGGGGTCCACCACCGCCAGCCGCCACGGGCCCGGCGTGCCGCCCAGCGCGGCCGCGATGGCGGCCACCGCGTCCGCGTGGTCGCCGTTCACGTGGCCGATGATCTCCGCCTCGGCCGCCGCCACCGCCTCGTGGCCCGGGGCCAGGGCATCGGCGCGCAGGCGGGTGGCGCGGGCGAAGCCGCCCACCAGCAGCGCCGCCCCCGGCCGCACCCGCCACAGGCCGAAATCCGCGAAATCGGCGTAGGGCGCGGCATATGGGTGGCGCGCCAGCCAGCGCGCCTTCAGCGCCGGGTCCTCCACGCGTTCGGCGATGCCGGTGAGGGTGACGCGCGGCGCGGTCTGCGGGTTCGCCGTCTCGGCCTCGCCCGTGAACAGCAGGGCGCAGCGAGGCTCGCGCGCCAGCTGGCGGGTGTGCTCGGACAGGGTGGACAGCCAGAGCAGCACGGACAGGTCCGGCGCGGTGGCGGGCGTCACCAGGCTGGCGAAGGGCTGGCCGTCGGCCTGGGTGGCCAGCGTCGCGGCGCGGGCGGCGCGGATGAGCTGGCGGGCCTGGAAGGCATGGTCCTCGGTCATGGGGCACGATCCGCTTTGATGGAATCATCAAAGCGGTGAATCGGCCTCCCGGCAAAGGCTGGATCATGATCCAGCGGACAGGGTGGCGCGCCCGGCGGCGCGGTCAAGCGCGAAGCGGCGTTGACCCCGCCCCGCGCCGGGGGCCAGCATGGATGTCATGCGACGACACGCGACCGCCGGAACGGTGCTGCTGCTGCTTGCGGGGTGCGCGGCGCCGGGCGCCCTCCCCCCGCCCGCCATCCCCGACGCGCTGGGCCCCGTGCCGGTGTTCGGCGGCGGCGAGGGCCGGCTGGAGCCGCTGCGCGACGGCGCCTTCGTGCTGGTGTCGGCGGAGGGCACGGTGCCGGTGCGCGGCCTGCAGGGGCTGGAGGGGGCGCGCATCGTGGCCACGCTGCGGCTGGGCGAGGAAGGGCTGGCGCTGCTGGCCGGAAGCCAGCCGAACTGCCCGGTGCGCCACGTGGTGGTGGCGGTGCGCGCGCAGGCCGTGCGCTCCTTCCCCCTGCCCGACTGCGCGCGCGCCTACGCGCTCGCCGCCGCGTCGGACGGCACCTCGGTGGCGGTGCACGAGACGGGGAGCATGCTGCCCGTGGTGTTCCTGTACCGGGATGGCAACCTGCTGGGGCCGGTGGTGGCGCGGCCCCGGACCCCGTGACTCAATCGGCGCCCATCAGCGCCAGCCCCTCCGCCACCGAGGTGAACTCGCCGCCCGCCGACACGCGCTCCGCGCCGAAGCGCCGCTCGAAGATGGCGCGGATGGCCGGGACCAGCGAGGTGCCGCCGGTGAGGAAGACGCGGTCCACCCGCTCCGTCCCCGCATCGCGCAGGGCGGCGTCCACCGCCGCGCCGATGCGGCGCAATTCGGGCGCGATCCACGCCTCGAAGTCGCGGCGGGTCACCTCGGCGCGCAGGCGCGTGCCCTCGTGCGCGAAGTCGATCACGGTGGAATCGGCGCGCGACAGCGCGGCCTTGGCGCCCGAGACGGCCTGGTAGAGCGCGTAGCCCGCCTCGTCCTCCACCAGCCGGATGAGGGCGCGCAGGCGCTCCGGGTGCTCGGCGGTGCGGCTCACCGCCTCGATGTCGCGCAGCACCTTGGGGGCGCGCATCAGCGACAGCAGGTGCCAGCGCGCGAAGGAGGCGTACCAGCCGGCCGGCACCGGCATGGGCGTGCCCATCACGTCGTAGGAACTGCCCTTGCCCAGCAGGGGGGAGAGCGCGTGGTCGATGATGCGGAAGTCCAGCGCGTCGCCCGCCAGGCCCAGGCCGGAGTGCCCGAGGGCGCGCGCGCCGTCGCCGTCGAAGCGCAGCACGGAGAAGTCGGAGGTGCCGCCGCCGAAATCCGCCACCAGCACGGTGGCCGGGCCGTCCAGCGTCTGCGCGAAGCGGTGGCCGGCGGCGGCGGGCTCCAGCGCCAGCTCCACCTCGGGCAGGCCGGCCTGGGCGCAGGCGGCGCGCAGGCGCGCTTCGGCCAGGGCGTGGTCCGCCAGCTCGCCCACGAAGCGCACGGGGCGGCCGACGGTGATGCGCGCGCCGGCCAGCGCCTCGCGGTGCGGGAGCAGGACCTCGCGCAGGAACAGGGCGACCAGCGCCTCCAGCGTCCAGGCACGGCCGCCGATGCGTGTCTCGGAAAAGGAGCGCTGGCCGAGGTAGGACTTCATGGACATGATGAGGCGCGCCGCCAGCGGGTCCTCCAGGTAGCGCGCGATGGCGGCCGCACCGGCGGCGGGCGGCAGGCCGGCGGCGAAGCACAGGACGGAGCGCGCGGGTTCGCCGGCCTCGCCGCCGCGCAGGGCGACGACGCTGTTGGTGGTGCCGAAGTCGATTCCGATGGAAGGGCGCATGGGGCCGGGGGGTGAAGCCCAGGCGGGCGCGCGTGTCAAACCGGCGGCACGCGGACCCAGCGCCCGGTGCGGGCGGATTCGTGGATGGCCTCGATGGCCAGCAGGTCGCGCAGGCCTTCCTCGCCGGGGGTGCGGGGGGCGCGGTTCTCCAGCACCGATTCCGCCATGTGGTCCATCATGGCGGCGAACTGGTTGCGGAGCGGCAGCAGGATCTCCGTCTCCGTCTCGCCCTCCGGGGCCAGCCACATGCGGCGCAGGTCGTAGTCGGTGGCGGGGTCCATGCGCAGGGTCGCCTTCTCGCCGAACACGGTCAGGCGCTTGGTCTCGCGGTAGGAGTAGGAGGTGCTGCCCTGGGTCAGCAGGCCCGAGGGCATGCGGAACTGCCAGGCGACGCGGTCCTCCACCTCGCGGAAGCGCGGATCGGCGGGGTCGGAGGCGATGGTCGCGAAGGCTTCCGCCGGCTCCTCGCCCGAGAGGTAGCGCATGGCGTTGACGGCGTAGACGCCGACGTCGTGCAGCGAGCCGCCGCCGGAGAGCGCCTGGCGGATGCGCCACTCGTCCGCCGGGTCCTCCGGCTTCACCGGGCGGCCGTGGTCGGAGGTGATGAGGCGCAGCGGGCCCAGCTCGCCCGATCGGGCGCGGCGGATGGCCTCGCGGTTGAAGCCCTCGTACTGCGCGCGGTAGGCGGTCATCAGCCAGCGGTCCGCGCTCCGGGCGGCGGCGATCATGGCGCGGGCGTCGGCGGCGGTGGTGGCGAGCGGCTTCTCGCACAGCACGTGCTTGCCGGCGCGCAGCGCGCGCTCGGTGAAGGGGCGGTGGAAGACGTTGGGCAGGATGACGTAGACCACCTGCACGGCGAGGTCGCGCGCCACCTCGTCGAAATTCTCGTAGGTGTAGTGCCGCGGCGCGCCGTGTTGCGCGGCGATGCGCGCGCCCTTGGCGGGGTCGCCGCTGACCACGGCGGCCAGGCGCGCCTTGCGGCACTCGCCCATGGCCGGGAGGATCTGGTTCAGCGCGAACTTGCCCAGCCCGACGACGGCGAAGCCGACGCGGCGGTCGGGCGGCAGGGGCTCGGGCTGCTCCAGCTTCGGCATGGGGCGGCCCACCAGCGCGGGGGCGGCCGGTTGCGCGGCGGCGGTGCCGGCGGCGGCGAGGACGGGGGTGGCGGCGAGGAGGGTGCGGCGGTCCATCCGCCACGAACGCGTCAGTCAGGCGTGGGCTTCCCGCGCAGCGCCTTCGTCGTGCCGCGCTTGGTCTTGCTGTCCATGCGGCGGGTCTGGCTGCCGCGGGTCGGTTTCGTCGGGCGGCGCTTGGGCGGGGGCGGCTTGTGCGCCTCCTCCAGCATCGCCAGCAGGCGGGCCATCGCCTCCTCTCGGTTGCGCTCGCGCGTGCGGTGCTCCTGCGCGGTGATGATCACGACGCCGTCCTTGGTCATCCGCCGGCCGGCCAGGGTGCGCAGGCGCAGCCAGATGCGCTCGGGGTAGCCCGCCTCGGCGGCGCGGAAGCGGAGCTGGACGGCCGTCTCCAGCTTGTTGACGTTCTGGCCGCCGGGGCCGGAGGCGCGCAGGAAATCCTCCTCCAGCAGGGCGGGGTCGGGCGTCATGGCAGCAGGGGCCCGGTGGGCATGTCGTCCTTCAGCGCCACGCCGGTGGCGCGCAGGGCACGCGCCCCGCGCAGCAGCCAGTGCAGCCGGGCCGCGGCGTCGGAAGCCGTCATCCCGCCGGGGCGGATGTTGCTGATGCAGTTGCGCTCGGCATCCGTGCGCCCCAGGCGCGGCGCCCAGGTGAGGTAGAGACCCACGCTGTCCTGCGCGGACAGGCCCGGGCGCTCGCCGATCAGCACCACCACGGCCTCGGCCCCCATCGCCGCGCCGATGGCGTCGCCGATCGCCACCCGGGCCTGGAGGGCGACGACCACGGGCCAGTCCGCCGCGAAGGCGCGCAGCAGCGCGGGGGCGTGGGCCTGCACGCCGGCGGCGCAGAGGCCGTCGGCGACGACGACCACGATGCCACCCGTGCGCGGCAGCGGGGCCAGGTCCTCCGCGCGCGGCGTGCGGCCAAGGTCGGGGCGCAGCAGGTATTCGCGCCGGTCCTCCGCGCGGGAATGCACCACGGGGGCGGCGAAGGGGGCGGGGTCCAGCGCGCTCCACACCGCGTCGCGCGCCGCGGCATGGGCTTCGGCGAGGTCGAGCAGCGCCGATGTCGGCAGCGCGTCGCCCGCGCGGCCGAGTGCGACGCGCGCATCGGTGAAGCGGCGCAGATGCGCGGGCAGCATCAGGACAGGCCCAGCAGCGCGGGCGAAAGGGCCGCCGGGATGCGCGCGCCGTCCCCGATGCCCACCCGCGCCAGCCACGCCGCGAATTCCGGCGCGGGCGCGCGGCCGAACAGGCGGCGCGCGGCCAGGCCGTCATGGAAGGAGGTGCTCTGGTAGGCCAGCATCACGTCGTCGCCGCCCGGCACGCCCATGATGTAGGTGACGCCCGCGGCGGCCAGCGCCAGCAGCAGCGCGTCCATGTCGTCCGGGTCGGCCTCCGCGTGGTTGGTGTGGCAGATGTCCACGCCCATCGGCAGGCCCAGCAGCTTGCCGCAGCAATGATCCTCCAGCCCGGCGCGGAGGATCTGCTTGCCGTCGAACAGGTATTCGGGGCCGATGAAGCCGACGACGCTGTTCACCAGCAGCGGGTCGAAGGCGCGGGCCACGGCATAGGCGCGCGCCTCGATCGTCTGCTGGTCCACGCCGTGGTGCGCGTCGGCGGACAGGGCGCTGCCCTGGCCCGTCTCGAAATACATCACCTGCGCGCCGGGGTGGCGCGCGCGGGCGGCGTCGTGCGCCTCCCCCAGCAGGGCAAGCGACACGCCGAAGGAGTCGTTCGTGCGCTGCGTGCCGCCGATGCTCTGGAACACCAGGTCCACCGGGGCGCCGGCCTCCATCGCCAGCAGCGAGGTGGTGACGTGGCACAGCACGCAGCCCTGGGTGGGGATGTCGTGGCGCGTGATGACCGCGTGCAGCAGGTCCAGCAGGCGGCGCACGGCGTCGAGGTTGTCGGTGGCCGGGTTGATCCCGATGCAGGCGTCGCCCGCGCCCAGCAGCAGCCCGTCCAGGATGGCGGCGGCGACGCCGCGCGGGTCGTCCGTCGGGTGGTTGGGTTGCAGGCGGATGGCGAGCGTATCCGTGCCGCCCAGCGTGGAGCGGAAGCGCGTCGTCACCCGGCATTTGCGCGCGATGGCGACGAGGTCGCCCACGCGGCTGATCTTCGTCACCGCCGCCGCCATCTCGGGCGTGAGGCCGCGGGCGAGCGCCGTCACCTGCGCGGGCGTGGCGGCCAGCAGCCAGTCGCGCAGCGCGCCCACCGTCAGGGAGGACACGGGCGCGAAACCCGCCTCGTCGTGCTGGGCGAGGATGAGGCGCGTCACGTCATCCTGTTCCGCCGGGATCACGGCCTCGTGCAGGAAGTGGCGCAGCGGCAGGTCGGCCAGCGCGCGCTGCGCCGCCACGCGCTGCTGCGCGGACTCCGCGGCGACGCCGGCCAGCACGTCGCCCGAGCGCAGGGGCGTGGCCTTGGCCAGCAGGTCGCGCAGGTCCGCGAAGACGTGCGTGGTGCCGCGGATGGTGTGACGGAACGCCATGCCCCTGCCTTGCCAGATGCGCGCGATGGGGGAAAGCTGCGCGCGGAACCGGGGGAAGGTCCAGATGGAATCGGCGCCGAACGCGCAGGCCACGTGGCCGGATGATCTCTATGACCTGCTGAAGCGGCACGGCATCCGCCAGGTGGCATTGGTGCCCGATGCCGGGCACGCGCGCCTGATCCGCCGCTGCGAGGCCGACAACGACCTGCGCGTGGTGACGGTGACCACCGAGGAGGAGGGCGTGGCCCTGATGCAGGGCGCCTGGCTGGGCGGGCAGAAGGCGGTGCTGCTGATGCAGTCCTCCGGCGTGGGCAACTGCATCAACATGCTGTCGCTGTCGGCCATCCATCGCTGCCCGATGCCGATGATCGTGACGATGCGCGGCGATTTCGGCGAGTTCAACCCGGCCCAGGTGCCGATGGGCCAGGCGACGCAGGCGGTGCTGGAGGCGATGGGCACGATCGTCCATCGCGCCGACCGCGCGGAGGACGTGATCCCGACCGCCGAGGCCACGCTGAAGCTCGCCTTCAACACCTTCCGCCCCGCCGCCACCCTGATCGGCCAGCGGGTGCTGGGCGCCAAGACCTTCGGGAAGGACGACTGACATGCTGGACCGGCGGGAGATCTGCGCGGAGGTGCTGCGCGACCGTGGGCCGATGCTGTGCGTCGCCTCGCTGGGGGCGGCGGCGTGGGACATCACGGCGATCGGCGACGGGCCGCAGAACCTGCCGCTGTGGGGCGGCATGGGGGGTGCGGCGATGATCGGCCTCGGGCTGGCGCTGGCGCAGCCGGAGGTGCCGGTGCTGGTGATCGCGGGCGATGGCGAGATGCTGATGGCGGTGGGCAGCCTCGCCACCATCGCGCACCAGGCGCCGCGCAACCTCGCCGTGCTGGTGCTGGACAACGAACATTATGGCGAGACGGGGATGCAGGCCACCGCCACCCGCCACGGCACCGACCTGCTGGTGATGGCCCAGGGCGCGGGCATCTCGCGCACGCGGCGCATCGCCTCGCTGGACGACGTGCGCGCGCTGCGCGCCGAGGCGCTGGCGATGCAAGGGCCGTTGTTCGCGCTGGCCAAGATAGACCCCGCGCCGAAGCCGCTGGTGCTGCCCCCGCGCGAGGGCGCGCTGCTGCAGGCGCGGATGCGCGAACACCTGCTCGGCCCATCGGCCCATACCGCCTGAGGAAACACCCATGCCCCACGTCGCCCTGCTGCGGAACCTGCACCCGGATGCGGAGGCGCGGCTGCGCGCCGAGCCGGGCTTCACCGTCGAGGTGGTGAAGAACCCGCATGGCGAGGAGCTGCGCGACGCCATGACGCGCGCCGAGGCGGTGATCGTGCGCGCCACGCCGATCAACGCCGAGTTCCTGGCCTATTCGGACAAGCTCGCCGTCGTGGCCCGCCACGGCGTGGGCTATGACCAGGTGGACGTGCCCACGCTGACCGCGCGCGGCATCCCGCTGACCGTCACCGCCGACGCCAACGCGCTGAGCGTGGCCGAGCACGCGCTGATGCTGATGCTCACCCTCGCCAAACAGGTGCACCGCTTCGACGCCAACACCCGCGCCTTCAAGTGGAGCACGACGGACGCGCCCACCGCCTGGGACCTGTCAGGGATGACGGTGCTGGTGGTGGGATTCGGGCGCATCGGCGGGCGCGTGGCGCGGCTGTGCCACGCCTTCGGGATGGACGTGCTGGTGTTCGACCCCAACGTGCCGATGAACACGGTGAAGGGCGCGGGCTTCCGCCACGCCAAGACCCTCGTGGAAGGGCTGGCGCAGGCGGATTGGGTGACGATGCACTGCCCGTCCAACGCGCAGAACCGGGGCATGGTGGATGCGGGTTTCCTGGCCGCCATGAAGCCGGGCGCGCATTTCGTGAACACCGCGCGCGGCACCTTGGTGCGGGAGGAGGCGCTGGCCGCCGCCCTGCGCTCGGGCCACGTCGCCGGGGCGGGGCTGGACGTGTTCGAGGTGGAGCCGGTGAGCGCGCCCAACGCGCTGTTCGGCATCCCCAACGTGCTGATGACGCCGCACAGCGCCGCCGGCACGGTGCAGGGGATGCGGCGGATGGGGCTCTCGGCCGTGGGATCGGTGATCGCGCATTTCAGCGGCCAGCTGGACCTGGACAACGTGGTGAATCCCGAGGTGCTGCGCCGCAACGCGTAACGGCCGCTGCGCGGCCGTCACGCTTGTTGTTTTCGTGCCCTCATCGCCATCGCCTTCGGCGCTGGCTACGCCGGGCGCGGCCATCCGGCCGCTTGGCTTCGGCACCCTGAAGGGTGCCGGCGCGCCCGTAGCTGGCGCTTGCGCCAGCGAAGGCGCAAGCGACGCGGGCGCATCCTCAGCACGCGGCACCGGCTTGCGCCGCCGCAATGCGCGGATGCCGTCGCCGTGCTTCCATCGCCGGAACGGGGGACGCCATGAAACTTGCCTTGCTGGCCGACATCCACGCCAACCTGGAGGCCTTCGAGGCCTGCCTCACGCACGCCGCCGCGCAGGGCGCGCAGCGCGTGATCCTGCTGGGCGACCTGGTGGGCTACGGCGCCGACCCCGGCGCGGTCGTGGCGCGCGCCCGCGACCTCGGCGCGCCCTGCGTGCAGGGCAACCACGACCACGCCGCCACCCACGGCCCCGAGGGCTTCAGCGGGCGCGCGGCAGTCGCCATGCAATGGACGCAGGCGCGGCTTTCGGCCGAGGACAAGGCCTGGCTGGACAGGCTGCCCCTGGCGCTGGACGAGGAGGATCGCCTCTACGTCCACGCCGACGCCTCCGACCCCGCCGCCTGGCACTACGTGGAGGACGCGGCGGCGGCGCGCGCCTCGCTCGCCGCCACCACGGCGCGGCTGACCTTCTGCGGGCACACCCACATGCCGCTGCTGTGCGGCGTCACCCCCACCGACAAGCTGGCCACGCACCGCCCGCCCGCCGGCACGCCGATGCCGATGATGGAGCCGTGGCGATGGCTGGCCGTCATGGGCGCGGTGGGGCAGCCGCGGGACGGCAACCCGGCCGCCTGCTACGGCCTGCTGGACACCGCGCGCAGCGAATGCGCCTGGATGCGCGTGCCCTACGACGTGGCGGCGGCCCAGGCGAAGATCCGCGCGGCGGGGCTGCCGGACAGCCTGGCCGACCGCCTGGCGACGGGGGCCTGACGATGGCCCAGCCCGGCGACGTCCTCGGCGGCTTCACCCTGGGCGAGGTGGTGCATCGCGGCGGCATGGCCGTGCTGTGGGCCGCCACCCACCCGGACCACGACGTGCCCATCCTGGTGAAGCTGCCGAAGCTGGCGGAGGGCGAGGACCCGGCCGCCATCGTGGGCTTCGAGATGGAGCGCATGATCCTGCCGCGCCTGTCCGGCCCGCACGTCCCGCGCTGCCTGGGCACGGGGCACGAGCCGATGCCCTGGATCGCGATGGAGCGCATCGCCGCGCCCTCCTTGCTGCCCCTGCTGGAGACGCTGCCGCTGCCCTTCGGGGAGGTGGCGCGCATCGGCGCGGCGGTGGCCGACGCGCTGGACGCGCTGCACCGCCAGGGCTGCGTGCACCTGGACGTGAAGCCCTCCAACATCCTCCTGCGCGAGGGTGCCGCGGTGCTGGTGGATTTCGGCCTGTCGCACCACGCCCTGCTGCCCGACCTCATGGAGGAGGAGTTCCGCCTGCCCTACGGCACCGCCCCCTACATGGCGCCCGAGCAGGTGGTGGGCGTGCGCGGCGACCCGGCGAGCGACCTGTTCGCGCTGGGCTCCCTGCTGAGCTTCTTCGCCACCGGCAAGCGCCCCTTCGGCGACCCGCAGCGGCTGAAGGGCCTCATGCGCCGCCTGTGGTGGGACCCGGCGCCGCCGCGCCAGCTGCGCCCGGACACGCCGCCCTGGCTGAACGAGCTGATCCTCTGGTGCCTGGAGGTGGAGCCGCACAAGCGCCCGGCGAGCGCCGCGCAGCTCGCCTTCCTGCTGCGCCACCCGGACCAGGTGCCGCTGACGGCGCGCGCGGCGAAGGACCGGCGCGACCCCTGGACCGCGCGGCTGCGCCGCCGCCTGCACCCCGAGCACCGCCCCAGGCTGCGGCGCGAGCGCCCGGCGGAGCCCGGCGCGGACGCCCCCATCGTCGCCGTGGCGGTGGAGCTGGGGGGCGATGCCGGCCTGGACGAGGCGCTGCGCCGCACGCTGCGGCACGTGCTGGCGGCCACACCGGGCGCACGGCTGGCCTGCCTGAACGTGCTGCGCACCAACCTGCTGCGCATGGACACGACGCTGGACGAGGAGGGGCGCAACCGCCACCTCCAGCGCCTGCTGGAGCTGCGCCACTGGGCCGCCCCGATGGAGCTGCCCGACGGGCGCGTGACCTTCCACGTGCTGGAGGCGGCGAGCGTGGCCGGCGCCCTCATGGAATACGTGGAGACGAACGCCGTGGACCACCTGGTGCTGGGGGCCAGCGCGGACGGCATCGGCCGGCGCGTGCTGGGCAGCACGAGCGCGGAGCTGGCGCGGGGCGCGCCCTGCTCCGTCACCGTGGTGCGGCGGCGGGAATGACCAGGCCGGGGTGCAGCCGCCCCGGGTGGCGCCACCAGCCGGGGGCGGACAGCGCCTCGTGCTCGAAGGCGCCGCCCCTCGCGCAGGCAGCGACCGCGGCGGCCAGCGGCGTGGGGCGCGGCGTGCCGGAGGAGACGTCGAACACCCCCGGCTCGTAGCGGCCGCGCCGCTCCGTCAGCAGGGAGCACCAGTCCACCGCGCCGAACAGCGACCAGGCGGTGACGCCCTCCACCGGGTAGCCCTGGGCGTGCAGGGTGCGCGCGGCCTCCCAGCACTCGGCCAGCCAGCGGATCTGGTGGGCGGGGTCCTCGCAGCCCAGGTGGACCTCCGTCACCGCCGCCGGCAGGCCGGGGTAGCGGTCCATCGCCTCGCGCATGCGGGGCAGCCAGCCGGTGCTGCCGGCGGGCATGGGCACGCGCAGCGCCTCCGTGTCCACGTAGCGCACGCGGCCGTTCCCGCCGTGCAGGTTGCGCGGGTACAGCGCCAGGCGGTCGTCCAGGAAGCGCTCGCTGGTGACGTAGTGGTTGAAGCCCAGCATCATCGGGCCGATGGGGGCGCGGCGGAACTCCGCCAGCCAGGCGGGCGGCACGCCGGCCGCCACCATGCGCGCGTGCCAGAAGGAGCGCGGGGCGATGCGGCCCAGCAGCAGGTCGAAGCCCAGCCAGCGGCGGGCGTTGTCGTAGGCGGCCTGGGCGCGCATGCCGCGGCGGGAGAAGGTCTTGCCCAAATCCTCCGTCTGCACGAGGCGCGCGGCGGGGATCTCGGCCCGGATGGCCTGCATGGACAGGACCACGGCGCGGCATTCGTTGGCGAGGATGCGCAGGAAGGCGCGCTCGTCCTCGCGGTGCGGGTACCAGTGGCCGTAGAGGCCGGAGAAGCGGGCGGTCGTCACCGGCTCGTTCACCGGCGTCCAGTCCGTCACCCAGGGGTAGCGGCGGGCGACCTGACCGGCGAACTCGGCCAGCCTGGTGGCGAAGTGGGGGTCGGCCAGGCTGGTGCGGCGCGGGCCGCCGCCGTGATGGACGAGGCCCAAGATGGGGCGGATGCCCATGCGGCGCATGGCGTCGAGCTGCGCGTCGTGCCAGGCCCAGTCGCACTCGTCCGGGTGGTCGGGCGAGACGCGCTCCCACGAGACGGGGTAGCGCAGGACGCGCAGGCCCAGGGCGGCGCAGGCCTCGAGGTCGCGCACGGCGCGCAGGGTGTGGCCGGTGTCGGCGAACTGGTCGCGCATGTCCTGGCCGACGCGCACCATGCTGCATTCGGGGCCGCCCCACATCTGGGGGCCGGGGGGCGTGGCGGCGTTCATCGTGGGGGGAACGCGGGATGCGGGCGGGATGTTGCGGCGCGGCGATGGAGCGGGCGGGGGGAATCGAACCCCCGACATTCAGCTTGGGAAGCTGACGTTCTACCTCTGAACTACGCCCGCGCTCGCCCGCATCTTAGGCGGGAAAGCGGGTCGCCGGCAAGCGCGGGGGCGCCAGCTTGCACGCATGGGAACGGTGGGGGTACCGTCCAGCCTCGGTTGACGGATGGATCACGGATGACGGGCGAAGACAGCGCAGGGACGGAGAGCATTCGGCGCTACGCCACGATGCAGAAAAATTTCTACGAGGAGAATGCCAAGCGTTCCTGGGAGGGCGTGGTCGGGTCCTACGACTTTCACGAGAACCTGCCCTACGAGACCAACCTGCTGTTCCGCAACGCAGACATCCGCCGTCCGCTCTTCGAGGATTTCGGCAAGCGGCGCGCCTTCGACATCGCCTGCGGCGAGGGGCGCATGGTGCGCCGGATGCGCCGCCTCTTCGGCGAGGTGGACGGCGCGGACATCAGCTCCGTGATGGTCGGCCTTGCGCGCGAACGCACCCCGGGCAGCCGGTTCTGGGTGACGGATGGCACCAACTGCGGCGACGCCCCGAGCGGCAGCTATGACTTCGTGTACTGCACCATCTCCCTGCAGCACATCTGCGTGTTCCAGACGCGCGACCTGATCCTGCGCGACGCGCTGCGCCTGCTGAAGCCCGATGGCAAGATCACCTTCCAGTTCATCTACAATCCTTACTTCCCCTACATCCAGTCCGGTGCGCTGCACGCCGTGGACCACCACAACGCGACGCGCCCGCTCTGGCGCACCCACCACGCCGGGTGGTTCGAGGACCGCACCACCTCCGACACCACCAATTCGGGCTGCGACGTGCTGTTCGGCGAGGGGGACATCCCTGCCGTCACGGCCTATTTCGGCCGCTACTTCGAGCGGGTGGAGATGTGGTTCCACGACATCTCCGTGGGCCGCGGCGGCTTCGGTCGCCCCAGGACGCTGCCCGACCCGCATCCCAACAGCCACCTGGATGATGGCTACTGGGCCACGCACTTCGCCTTCATCCACATGGATGGAAAGCGCGACGCGCCACTGCCGGGCTGACCCTAACCCCGGCGCAGGTTCCACAGCATCGGGCTCGGCGCCTGCAGCACCCCCGACAGGTCGGCGCGGAAGGCTGTGCGCAGGCGGAACAGGCCGGTGGGGGCGATGGGCACGCTGTCCCACGCCTTCTCCTGCAACCGGCGCATGGCGGCGGCCTGCGCCTCGGAATCTGGGGCTTCCAACCAGGCCGTCACCTCCGCTTCCACGGCCGGATCCTCCGGCCAGCCGGGCCAGGCGGCGTTGCCGTTCATGCGGATGACGAAGCTCACCGCGGGGTTGGCGATGGTCGCTGCCGGCGCGTTGGTGTTGTGCAGGTGCCAGCCGCCCTGCGCGGGTGCCGCGCGGTTGGCGCGGCGGGCGAGGACCGTCGCCCAGTCGCTTTCCAACGGCTGCATGTTCAGCCCGATGGCGCGCATGGCGGCCACCGTGACGCGGCCCTGCTGCGTCACCGCCGGGAAGTCGCTGGGGTTGATGTGGATGATCGGCTCGCCGTTGTAGCCGGCGTCGCGCAGCGCGCTCCGGGCGCGCTCGGCCGCCGCCGGGCCGCGGGGGGCGGGCGGGAATTCCAGCGCGCCGGGCAGGGAGCAGGCGAAGGTCGAGTGGCATTCCTGCCAGTCGCCCGGCAGGGCCACGGCCTGCATGAAGTCCGGCTGCACCAGCAGGTCGCGGATGGCGCGGCGCACGCGCACGTCGTTGAACGGGGCGTGCAGGTGGTTGAAGCGCAGGAAGCCCAGGAAGCCGTTGGGGTCGTAGACCTGGGTGCGGACGCCGCGGTCGCGCTCCAGCACCGGCACCAGGTCGGGCAGGGGGTATTCCACCCAGTCCACCTCGCCGGTGCGGAGTGCGGCGGCCGCGGTGCCGCCATCGGGGATCCAGGTGAGCTCCAGGCGGTCGAAATGCACGCGCTTGCCGCCGGTCATCGCCTCGGCCGGCTCGTCGCGCGGCACGTAGTGCTCGTTGCGGGCGTAGGCGGCGCGGGCGCCCTGCACCCAGTCGCCGGGCAGGAAGCGCCAGGGGCCGGAGCCGATCATCGCGTCCACGCCCAGCGGACGGTCGGCGGGCAGGGTGGCGAAGCGCTCGGGCATCATGAAGCAGGGGCTGCTGCCGGGTTTCGCCAGCGCGTCGGGCAGGGCCGGGAATGGGCGGGTGAGGCGGAAGCGGATCGTGGCGTCGTCGGGCGCGTCGAGTTCCGCCACGACGCGCATCAGGGCGCCGCCGAAATTGTCGCGCTGCGCCCAGCGGCGGATGGAGGCCACGCAGTCCCGCCCGCGCACCGGTTCGCCATCATGGAAGCGCAGGCCCTCGCGCAGGGTGATGCGCCATTCGAGGCCGTCCGCGCTGACGGCGTGGCCGCGCGCCATCTGCGGATGCGGGCGCATGGCGCGGTCGGCACCGTACAGCGTGTCCCACACGCAGAAGCCGTGGGTGGTGATGATGGTGGAGGGGTTGAACACCGGGTCCAGCACCGCCAGCGCCGCCTGGGGCATGAAGCGCAGGGTGCGGGCGCGGGCCGTCTGCGCGCTGGCGGCGAGCGGCACGGCCAGGGGCGCGGCGAGCAGGTGGCGGCGGTTGAGCATGATCCCTCCCAGGATGCAGTCCGGAGGGAAGGCGCGCGCGCGTGCCCCGACACCATTCCCTCCGCCGGTACGAACCGGATCAGGTTCCAGGGTCGCGGGGCTGGCCCCCGCCTCTCAGCGCCGCTCCGGCATTGCCGGCGGGCGCGCCCCCATGTGTCTGTGGCCATTCCTGCGGCATCGGCGCGCCGGGCGCAAGCGGGGCCGTGGCGATTTCGATGGATGCGCGCGCAACGATTGCCCTAGCCTCGGCGCAAGCAACGACACCGGAGGACACACGGATGCACGCCACCCGCCGCGGGGCCATGGGCCTCGCCGCCACCCTCGCCCTCGCCCCCCTCGCAGCGCGGGCCGCCGCGCCCATGCTGGGCACCCAGGCGCCGGCCTGGTACCGCTTCCGCATCGGCGCCTTCGAGGCCACGGTGGTCTCCGACGGCGCGCTGCCGCTGGGCCGCCCGGCCGACGGCTTCCCCTCCGCGCCCGCCGAGCAGATGCAGCAGGTGCTGCGCGAGAACTTCCTGCCCGGCGACGGCGTGCTGCTGGAGCAGAACGCCCTGGTGCTCAACACCGGCCGCCAGCTGATCCTGTTCGACACCGGCATGGGCGAGAGCATGGGCGAGGCGAGCCGCATGTTCGGCCCCACCACCGGCAAGCTGCTGGCCAACCTGCGCGCCGCCGGCTTCGCGCCCGAGCAGTTCGACATGGTGGTGCTGACCCACGCGCATTGCGACCATTGCTGGGGCCTGGTGGACGCGCAGGGCAACCGCGTCTTCCCCAACGCCCAGGTGGCGGTGAGCGAGGCCGACCTGCGCTTCTGGACCGACGAGGGCAACAAGCGCGGCCCGGCCTTCATGGTCCCGTTCATCGACGGCGCGCGCAAGAACCTGGAAGCCTACCGCGACCGCCTGGTGATGGTGCGCGACGAGCAGCCGGTGGCGCCCGGGGTGGTGGCGCTGGCCGCGCCCGGCCACACGGTGGGGCACCACGTCTACGCCATCACGAACGGGCCGATGACGGTGGTGAACACGGGCGACCTGGCGCACCACCACGCGGTGATGCTGGGCCGCCCCGACTGGGAATTCGCCTTCGACACCGACCCCGCGCAGAGCGCCCGCACGCGCCGGCGCATGCTGGAGCGCATCGCGACCGACCGCCACCACATGCTGTCCTACCACTTCCCCTGGCCCGGCCTGGGCCACGTGGCCCGCCAGGGCGAGGCGTTCCGCTGGGTGCCGGCGGGGATGAACGTCACCTCCGTGGGGTGATTTGACAGGCGCGGCGGCGGCGTGTCCGCTTCCCTCCAAGCATAGGGGGGAGGCGGGCGATGGCGCAGAAGCCGTTCGAGGGCGTGGGAATGGCCGAGGAGGCCGGCTACGCCGACGACCTGCGGCATTTCCGCTGGCGCAACCACGGGCCGGAGGAATGGGCCGGCCTTCTCCTGCTGTGGGTGCTCGGCGCGCTGGTCTTCACCCAGTTCTTCTCGCGCTACGTGATGAACGACAGCATCTCCTGGACGGAGGAGGCGGCGCGCTACCTGCTGGTCGTGCTGACCTTCATCGGCGCGGCCGGCGCGGTGCGGCGCGGCACCCACATCCGCGTGGAGGCGCTGGAGCACGCGCTGCCCGCGCGCGCGCGCGCCGCGCTGCGGGCGGTGCAGGACGCCATCCGCCTGGGCTTCTGGGCCTTCGGCGCCTGGATCTCCTTCGACCTGGCCGACCGCATGGGCGTGATGCCGATGGACAGCCTCGATGCCTCGCTGGCCTGGGTGTACTGGCCGGTCTGCGCGGGCTTCGTGCTGATGCTGGGGCGCGAGGTGCAGTGGGTGTGGCGGCGCTGGCGGCACGGCGACGCGCCGGCGGCGCAGGACGTGCTGGCATGACCGCCGCCATCCTGCTGCTGGGGTTCCTGGCGCTGATGGCGATCGGCGTTCCCGTCGCCATCGCACTCGCCGGTGCGGGGGTGATCTTCGCGCTGCTGGACGGCTCCATCCCGCTGCTCGCCATCGTGCACCGCATGGTGGGCGGCGTGGATTCCTTTCCGCTGCTCTGCGTGCCCTTCTTCATCTTCGCCGGCATGCTGATGAACTCGTCCGGCATCACCGAGCGCATCTACGCCTTCGCGGTGGCCGCGGTGGGCTGGATGCGCGGCGGGCTGGGCCAGGTGAACGTGGTGGGCTCCGTCGTCTTCGCCGGCATGTCGGGCACGGCGGTGGGCGACGCCGCGGGGCTGGGCACCATCGAGGTGCGGGCGATGCGCGCGCATGGCTACGACCCCAAATTCGCGGTGGGCATCACGGCGGCGAGCTCCATGCTGGGGCCGCTGCTGCCGCCGTCCCTGCCGCTGGTGGTGTATGGCGTGTCGGCCAACGCCTCCATCGGGCAGTTGTTCGCCGCCGGCATTGTGCCGGGGCTGCTGGTGGCGGTCTGCCTGATGTGCATGGTGCGCTGGTATGCCGTGCGCCACGGCTACGGCGCCGACGCGCAGTTCCGGCTGTACGAGATGGGGCGCACGCTGGCGCGCGGCATCCTGCCGCTGCTCACGCCCGTGCTGATCATCGGCGGCATGCGCGCGGGGCTGTTCACGCCCACCGAGGGCGCGATCTGCGCGGTGGCCTGGGCGCTGCTGCTGGGCGTCGTCGTCTACCGCACGCTGGGGCTGCGCGCGATCGCCAAGGTAAGCTTCGAGACGGTGGAGATCACCGCCACCATCCTGCTGATCGTCGCCGCCTCCGAGGCGTTCGGCTGGATGCTGACCACCACGCGCGCGAGCGAGCAGGTGGTGGGCTGGGTGCTGGCGATCACCGAGCAGAAATGGCTGATCCTGCTGCTGGCCAACATCTTCCTGCTCATCGTGGGGCTGGCCATCGAGCCGCTGCCGGCCATCCTCATCCTCACGCCCATCATGCTGCCGGTGATGGAGACGATCGGCGTGGACCCGGTGCATTTCGGCCTCATCATGGTGCTGAACCTGTGCATCGGGCTGCTGACGCCCCCCGTCGGGATCGTGGTGTTCATCCTGGCCCGCGTGGGCGGCATCTCCTTCGAGGATGCGGCCAAGGGGGTGCTGCCGTTCATGGTGCCGCTGGTCGGCGTGCTGCTGCTGTGCACCTACGTGCCCGGCGTCGTGATGTGGCTGCCGTCGCTGTGGTACCGATAATCCCCACCACGTCGCTGCGCGACGCGGCGGGGGCCCCGGTCAGGGCGCTTCCTCCTGTGCGGGGGCGCTGCGTTGCCACGGCGAAGCCGCGGCGCCTCCCGTGACGCCCGAAGGCCTGCTCGCGCGGCTCACGGCACTCGGCGTGGCGCATCGCACGGTGTCGCACGCCGCCGTGTTCAAGGTGGCGGAATCCCAGGCGTTGCGCGGCGCGCTGCCCGGCGCACATTCAAAAAACCTGTTCCTGCGGCGGCGGGATGGCGGCTTCGCGCTGGCGGTGCTGGAGGAGCACCGGCAGGTGTCGGTCAACGCGCTGGCGCGCCTGGCCGGGTGGGGGCGCGTGTCCATGGGCAGCGCGGATGAATTGCGCGCGACCTTGGGCGTGGAGCCGGGCAGCGTGACGCCGCTGGCCCTGGTGAACGCGCCGCCCGGCAGCGTCGCCGTGCTGCTGGACGCGGCGCTGGCCGGGGCGGAGGCGGCGTGGTTCCACCCGCTGGTGAACACGCGCTCCACCGCGCTGGCGGGCGCGGAGCTGGTGCGGGTGCTGCGGGCGTGGGGGCACCCGCCCCTGGTCGTCACTCCAGCGTGATGCCGGCGGCGCGGATCACCGCGCCCAGCTCGCGCACCTCGCGCTCCGCCAGGGCGTCCAGTTCGGCCAGGGTCATGGGTTGCAGGGTGGCGCCGCCGGCCTCGGCGCGGGCGCGGATGGCGGGGTCCTGCGCCAGGCGGCGCAGCTCGGCGTTCAGGCGCTCGCGCGCGGCGGCGGGGATGCCGGCGGGGGCGAAGAAGGCGAACCAGGCGTCCATGGTGTAGCCAGGCAGCCCCGCCTCGGCCGTTGTCGGCACCTCTGGCAGGCCGGGCGAGCGCCGCGCGCTCGCCATCGCCAGCGCCTTCACGCGGCCGCCCTGCACCAGCGCGATGGCGCTGGACGGCGTGGTGATGAACAGCTCGACGCGCCCGGCCACCACGTCCTGCAAGGCCGGCGCGGCGCCCCGGTAGGGGACGTGCGTCATCTCCACCCCGATGGCGCGGCCGAACAGCACGCCCGCGATGTGCTGGATGGAGCCGATGCCGGCGGAGGCGTAGTTCAGCGCCCCCGGCCGCTCCCGCGCCCACGCGATGAACTCGGCCAGCGTGTTCGCCGGCACGGCGGGCGAGACGAAGATGCCGTGCGGCGCCAGCGTGCCCATGCCCACGGGCACGAGGTCGCGCAGCGGGTCCCAGGGCAGGTTGCGCATCATCGCCGGGTTGCCGGCGTGGTAGCCGCTGTATTGCAGCAGCAGCGTCTGCCCGTCGGGTGCCGCGCGCACCGCGGCGCCGATGCCGATGTTGCCGTTCGCACCCCCGCGGTTGTCCACCACCACCGGCACGCCGAGCGCCTGGGACAGCCCCTCGGTGAACAGCCGCGCGGCGAAGTCGGTGCCGCCGCCCGGCGGGTTGGGAACGATGACGGTGACGGGGCCGCGCGGCTGCCAGGCTGGCTGCGCGTGGGCGGCGAAGGGCAGCGTGGCGGCGGCCAGCAGGGTGCGGCGGTTCATTCCAGGAAGTCCTCCAATGCGGCCAGCACCTCTGCGGGCGCCTCCTCCGCCAGATAATGCCCGCTGTTCACCGCATGGCCAGAAACTTCCGCATCCGAGTACGCGCGCCACACCTCCAGCGGCGCGTACCACTGCCCGATCCGCCCCTTCGCGCCCCACAGCGCCAGCAGCGGGCAGCGCAGCTTCTCCCCCGCCGCGCGGCTGGCGCGGTCGTGTTCCAGGTCCACCGTCGCCGCGGCGCGGTAGTCCTCACAGATGCCGTGCAGCGTGCCGGGCGCGCGCAGCGCCGCCAGGTAGTCGGCCCGCGCCTCGGGGTGGAAGAAGCCTTTGTCCTTGGGCTCGCGCGAGGTCTGGGCGTCGAACCACCATTCCACGTCGTGGCCCATGAAGGTCTCGGGCACCGGGTGCGGCTGGGCCAGCCAGAACCAGTGGTGGTAGCCCATGGCGAAGGACATGTCGGTGTTCTCGAAGTGGTGCAGCGTGGGGACGATGTCCATCACGCACAGGCGCTGCACGGCGTCGGCGTGGTCCAGTGCCAGGCGGTGCGCCACGCGCGCGCCGCGGTCATGCGCCACCACCTGGAATTTCCCGAACCCCAGGCCGCGCATCAGTTCCAGCGGGCCCTTCGCCATCTCGCGCTTGGCGTAGGGGGCGTGGTCGGCGCTGGGCGCGGGCTTGTCGGACAGGCCGTAGCCGCGGATGTCGGGGCAGACCACGGTGAAGCGCCGCGCCAGCGCCGGGGCCACGGCGTGCCACATGGCATGGGTCTGCGGGTTGCCGTGCAGCAGCAGCAGCGGCGGGCCGGAACCGCCGATGCGCACGCGCGTTCCCGCGCGGGTGTCCAGCGTGAATCCCTCGAAGAACATGGCGCGCCTCCCCTGGCCTTGGGGACAGCGCGCCCGATCAGGCGCGCGCCGTCAAGCGGCGCAGTGGCTGCCGCGCGCCATCAGGCGGCGCGCAGGCCCTCCAGCGCGGCGGCCAGCGCCTCGTCCAGCTCGCGCCCCTGCTCGCCCATGCGCGCGGCGGCGGCGCGGATGGCCTGGATGCGACCGCCCGCCTCGGCGATGGCGCCGCTGGCGGCGCGCGCGGTGGCGCTCGCCTCCGCTGTGCCGGTGGAGACGCGCTCGGCCGTGGCGGCGATCTCGCGCGTCGCGGCACCCTGCTCCTCCACCGCGCCGGCGATGGCCGCGGCCACCTCCTCCACCCGCGCCAGGATGGTGCCGACGCCGCCGATGGCCTGCACCGCCTCGCCCGTCGCGCCCTGGATGGCGCCGACCTGGGCGGCGATCTCCTCCGTCGCCTTCGCCGTCTGCGCGGCCAGCGCCTTCACCTCGCTCGCCACCACCGCGAAGCCCTTGCCGGCATCGCCCGCGCGCGCGGCCTCGATGGTGGCGTTCAGCGCCAGCAGGTTGGTCTGCCCGGCGATGTCGCTGATCAGGCGCACCACGTCGCCGATGCGCGCGGCGTCCGCCGCCAGCCGGCGCATCACCGCGTCGGATTCCGCCGTGCGCTGCACCGCCTCGCCCGAGACCTGGCTGGCCAGCGCCACCTGGCGGGTGATCTCGCCCACGCTGGCGGCCAGCTCGGCCGTGGCGGCGGCGACGGTGGCGACGTCGTCGCTGGCCGTGGCCGCGGCGCCGGATGCGCGGTCGGCCTGGCCGGTCGCCGCGGCCGAGGCGGCGTCGAGCGCGGCCGCGCCCTCCACCATGCGCGCGGCGGTGGCGCGGGATTCCTGCGCCAGCCCGGCCAGGCTGCGCTCCAGGCTAGCGGCGGTGTCGAGGCGCGCCCGGCGGGCGGCCTCCGCCGCCTCGGCCTCCGCGGCGCGGCGGCTGGCCTGGGCCTGGGCCTCGGCGGCGTGGGCGGCCTCGCTCGCGGCCAGGGCGGCGTTGGCGGCGCCGATGGCCTCGGCCAGGCGGGCGGCGATCCAGGTCAGCGCCGCGGCCTCCACCACCAGCACCGCGGCGTGCAGCGCCACGCGGCCGAAATCGGCGCCGCCGGGGAAGACGGCGAAGGGCGCCAGCACGTTCAGCCCCAGGTGGTGCAGCGCCACGGCGGCGGCGCCCACCAGGATGGTGCGCGGGCAGCAGAAGCCGGCCAGCAGGGCGAGGCCGGCGAAATAGGCCATGTGCAGGTCGGTCTGCCAGGCGGCGGGCGCGACGGCGACATGCACGGAGATGGCGACCACCAGCGCCGCCGCGATGACGTAGCGCAGCGCGGCGGATTCCAGCCCGGCCCGCGCGGCGAGGAGGGCCGCGCCGGCGCTGGCGGCGACCAGCGCCGTGGCGGCCAGCACGGTGCTGCCAGGCAGGCCTTCCAGCCACCCCACCGCGGGGGTGAGCGGGACCATGGCGGCGAGCAGCACCAGCAGGGCGCGCGCCAGCTGGCGGCGCAGGGTGTCGAGCGTCATCGGTCAGGTCGTCCTTCGGGGTTGCGCGCAGCCGCCCAGGGCGCGGGCGGCGAGGGCGAGGGCCGCGCCGGCCAGCCGCGACAGGGCGGCGGGCGGCAGGGCGTCGTCGTCCGGGGCGAGGTGCAGCGCGGCCCAGGCGCCGCCGTCCAGCCGGACGGGGCGCCAGCCGGCGGCGGCGGCGAGCGGCAGCGCGCGCTCGGCGCCGGCGGCATCGGGGAAGAGCAGCACGACCGCCTGCCCGGCCACCGGGCGCAGCGCCAGCAGCGGCACCAGGACGGCGCCGGCGAGGACGAGCAGCAGGGCGGGGCCCAGGGACGGGCGCAGGGAGGCCATGGGCGCAGGATGCCGCGCCCCGGTGAAGGAAGCCTTACGGCGCGCGCCGCAGCCGCGCGATGAAGAACCCGTCCATCCCCATGTCGGGCGTGGTGCGCCGCGTCTCCTCCACGCTTAGCCCGGGCGGCAGGTTCGCCATGTGCGCCTCCCCCTCCTCCCCTTGCAGCGAGCAGGTGGCGAAGACGATGCGCCCGCCCGGCTTCACCAGCGTCGCCGCATGGGCCAGCAGCGCGCGCTGCTGCGCGGCCAGCGCCGGGACGTCCTTCGCGCGCTTGAGGTGCACCACGTCCGGGTGGCGGCGGATGGTGCCGGTGGCGGTGCAGGGCGCGTCCAGCAGCACGGCGTCGAAGGGCTCGGCGGGCGTCCAGCGGGTGGCGTCGGCCTCCACCACCTCGGCCTCCAGGCGCAGCCGCAGGAGGTTCTCGCGCAGGCGGGGGATGCGCCGGGCGTCGCGCTCCACCGCCGTCACGCGCGCACCCGCGGCGGCGAGCTGCGCGGTCTTGCCGCCCGGCGCGGCGCAGAGGTCGGCCACGCGCTCGCCCGGCTGGGCGGCCAGCATGGCGGCGGGCAGGGCGGCGGCCTGGTCCTGCGCCCAGAACAGCCCCTCGGCGTAGCCGGGCAGCTCCGCCAGGCGGGTGCCGGGGGGGAAGCGCCAGGTGCCGTTGCCCATGTCCACCCCGCCCGGCGGGGGTTCGGCGCCGGGGCGCACCGACAGGTCCAGCGGCGCCTCCGCCTGGTGGGCCGCGGCGATGGCGCGCACGCGCGGGCCGTGGGTGGCGTGCCAGGCTGCCCAGAGCCAGGAGGGGGTGTCCAGGCGCACCGCGTCCAACCCGTCCAGCGCGGCCGGCCCCGCCTCGGCCACGCGGCGCAGCACGGCGTTCACCACCCCGGCCAAGGCTTTCGGCACGATGGACACGGCGGCCGAGACGGCGGCGTGCGGCGGCGTGCCCAGCAGCAGCAGCTCGGCGGCGCCGATCCGCAGCGCGCGCAGGGCGGGCGCGGGGGGCTGGCGGCGCAGCCAGGGCTCCATGGCGGCGTCGAGCGAGCCCAGGCGGCGCAGCACGGCGGCGGCGATGCGGTGGCCGGCGGCCTTGTCGCGCGCCGCCATCTGCGCGGCCGATTCACGCCCCGGCTGCGGCGCGGGCAAGGTGTCCAGCCCCTCCTCCAGCGAGCGGCCGCGCTCCAGCACGGCTTCCAGCAGGTGCGAGGCGGCGAGGCGGGTGGGGTTCTGGGCCATGGCGCGGCTTTATGGCCCCCCGGCCCGCCCCATGCTAGGCGGGCGCCCGACATGCCCTCCCTCCACGCCCCGTCCGCCCCCTGGGCCGAGCGCTTTCCCCGCGCGCTGCTGATCCTGCTCTGCCTGCTCATGGCGCTGCCGGGGTTCTTCTCCCTCCCCTCCGGCGACCGGGACGAGAGCCGCTTCGCCCAGGCCACCCGCCAGATGCTGGATTCCGGGGACTACGTGCGCCTGCGGGTGGGCGAGGAGGACCGCAACAAGAAGCCGGTCGGCATCCACTGGGCGCAGGCGGCCTCCGTGCACGCCGTGGAGGCGCTGGGCATCGGCTCCCGGCGCGACATCTGGGCCTACCGCATCCCCTCGCTGCTGGGGATGGTGCTGGCGGTGCTGCTGACCCACGCGCTGGGGCGGCGGCTGGTGGGCGCGCGGCCGGCGCTGCTGGCGGCCGCCATGCTGGGGGGCTGCCTGGTGCTGATGGTGGAGGCGCACATCGCCAAGACCGACGCGGCCCTGCTGGCCACCGTCACCGCCGCGATGGGGCTCCTGGGTGCCGCCTACCTCAATCCGTCCGGCTTCACGGCGTGGCAGGCGGCGGGATTCTGGGTGGCGCTGGGCGTGGGCGTGCTGCTGAAGGGGCCGATCGCGCCCATGGTGCCGCTGCTGGCCGGCATCACGCTGTTCGCCGCCGACCGCTGGCGCGCGCCCTGGCTGGGGGCGCTGCGGCCGCTGTGGGGCGTGCCGCTGATGCTGCTCATCGTGCTGCCCTGGATGGCCGCCATCGGCATCGCCACCGAGGGGCGCTTCTTCGCCGAGGCGATCGGCGACGACATGCTGGGCAAGGTCGGTTCGGGCGACGAGAAGCACTGGGGGCCGCCCGGCTACTACCTGCTGACCTTCCCCGTCGCCGCCTTCCCGGCGGGCGTGCTGGCGATCCTGGCCGCGCGCTCCGCCTGGGCGCAGCGCACGCTGCCGCGCACCCGCTTCCTGCTGGCCTGGATCGTGCCCACCTGGCTGGTGTTCGAGGCGGTGGCGACGAAGCTGCCGCACTACACCCTGCCCACCTACCCGGCCATCATGCTGCTGGCCGCCGCCTGGGCGATGGACCCGCTGCGCGACGCGCCGCCGCGCTGGCTGGCCATCACGGCGCGCGTCCTGGTGGCGCTGGTGGCGCTGGGCATCGCCGCGGTGGCGCTGGTGGTGCCCTGGGCGGCGACGGGGCACGAACCGCTGGGGGCGCTGCTGGCCGTGCCCTTCGCCCTGCTGCTGCTGGCCCTGGTGTGGCGCGCCATGGCGCGGGCGGAATGGGCGCGCGCCGCCGTGCTGGGGGTGGTGGCCGCCGTGCCGCTCTATGCGAGCGTGATGGAGTTCACCCTGCCCCGCGTGGCGCCGATCTGGATCGCGCCGCGCCTGGAGGCGGCGTTGAACGCGCACGCGCCCGGCTGGGCGGCCGAGCGCTTCGGCATCACCTCCCACGCCGAGCCGTCCACCCTGTTCCGCCTGGGTGCTTCCGTGCGCTTCCTGCGCCGGGGCGAGGATGCGGCGCGCTTCCTGCACGAATCGCCATCGCGCACCGTGGCGGTGGGCGACCGCGCCCTGGCCGATTTCCGGCGCGAGGCGGCATCGCTGGGCATGACGCCGCGCGAGGTCTCGCAGGTGGCGGGCTTCAACTACACCCGCGGCCGCGCGATCACCCTGCACCTGTTCCAGAAGGACTGACCCTTTCGATGATGGACCTCGTCACCTCCTGGGTCGCCGCCGGCGGGCTGCTCGGCGTATTCGGGCTGATGTTCCTGGAGAACATCTTCCCGCCCATCCCTTCCGAGGTGATCATGCCGCTGGCCGGCTTCGCCGCGGCGCGGGGCGAGATGTCGCTGACCGGCGCCATCCTGGCCGGGGTGCTGGGCACGCTGGCCGGCAACGCCGCCTGGTTCGAGGCGGCGCGCGCCTTCGGCACCGGGCGCACCCGCGCCCTGGTGGCGCGCTTCGGCGGCTGGATCGGCATCCGCGCCACCGACATCGACGAGGGCGAGGCGGCGTTGCGGAAATACGGCCCCTGGGCGGTGTTCCTGGGCCGCATGATGCCGGGCATCCGCACGCTGATCTCGGTGCCCGCCGGGCTGATCGAGATGCCGCGGCGGATCTTCTACGCGCTCACCACGCTGGGCACGGTGATCTGGGTGGGCGGGCTGGCGCTGCTGGGCTGGGTGCTGGAGGAGCAGTACACCGCCATCGCCGCCTACGTGGACCCGCTGAGCAAGCCGCTGCTGGTGCTGGCCGGCCTGCTCATCCTGTGGTGGGTGTGGCGGGCCTGGCGGCGGAAGTAGGGCCGGCCAGCAGCCGCGCGAAGGGCCGGCGCTGCACCAGCGGCAGCATGAAGATGGGGAAGACGCTCATCGCCAGCACCATCTCCACCCCCGGCCGGTCGGCCAGGGCCGGGGCGGCGGCGGCCCAGACCAGCGTCACGTTGCGGTTGCCGCCCAGCAGCCCCGCCGTCAGCGCCCGGCGCAGCCCCAGCCGGGCGAAGGCCAGCGCGCCCACCCCCTGCATGCCGGCGTTGAGCGCGAAGGCGAGAAGGAGCAAGGTGGCCGCCTCGCCCGGCGCTTCCAGGATCGCCTCGCGCATGCCGCGCATCGCGCCGACGGCGACCAGCAGCAGGCCCAGCACGGCCACGGCCGTCATCGCGTGCGGGTTGGCGGCGACCCAGGGGCCGGCCTGGCGGCGCAGCAGCGCGGCCGCCCCCGCCGCCGCGCCGATGATGACGGCGAGGCGCAGGGACAGCGCCAGCGGGTCCATCGCCAGCGCCGTGCCGGCCAGCAGCGCGGCCAGCGGCGGCAGCAGCAGCGGCGCCAGCAGCGTGGCCGCCACCGTGGCCAGCAGCGCCAGCGGCGCCCCGAGGCCCAGCATGGCGGCGATGGCGGCGGCGCTCCCCACCGGCGGCGCCAGCGCCCAGAGCATGATGCCCAGCGAGGCATCCGGCCCTGCCCCCGCCAGCCGCAGCAGCAGCAGCGCCAGCAGCGGCACGCCGGCCAGCGACCACAGCAGCACCGCCAGCACGGCGCGCCAGGCGAGGAGCTCGGTGCGGAAGGCGGCGGCATCCACCTTCAGGAAGGCGCCGAGGGTGAACAGGAACACCGCCAGCCCCATCAGCGGCCGCGCCAGTTCCGCCAGCGCGGGCGCGGCGAGGCCGGTCAGCACGCCGAAGCAGAGCAGCGCCGGGCCGTGACGCCCCGCGCGGTCGAGCACCGCGCGGAGGGAGAAGCGGGGGGTGGCGAGGGAGGTGTCCATGCCCCGGAGTGGAGCGGGGCCGGGGGCGCTGCGTCCCGAAGGCGCAACGAAATCGGGGCGAAGGCGTCAGCCCTTCTTCGCCTTCGCGCCCTTCTTCCCCAGCTCGCTCTGCGCGGCCGACGAGGTGCGCGGGTTCGACTTGCCTTCCTTCGATGCCTTCGCGTTCGCCTTCTTCGCGGTGGCGCTGCCCTTGCCCTTGGTCTCGGCCATGGCCGTCATCTCCTGTTGCGCGGGGAAAACGCGGGGCGTCAGGCCAGCGTTGCCGCCAGCAGGGCGAGCAGGAGGGCCAGCGCGGCGCCGATGGCCACCATGCGCCGGTAGGGCGTCCACCATCTCACCCGAACGCGTCGCGCAGCGCCTCCGGCGGCAGGGCGGCCAGGGCGGGGTGCGCCCGCAGGTCGCCGCCGCAGCAGGCCTCCAGCACGCGGCGCGCGGCGGCGGCCAGCGGCACCGGCGTGCCGGCGGCGCGGCCCAGCGCCTCCAGGAAGGCCAGGCCCGCGGCGGCTTCCTCGGCGCTGGGCGCGGCCTCGGCCAGGGCGCCGCCCTCGGCCAGGGCGGCCAGGCCCGGCAGGGGGCGGCGCAGCGCGGCGGCCAGGGCCTGCGCCTCGCCCTCCAGCAGCGCCAGCAGGCGCGCGGGCGTGCCGGCGCCGCCCAGCAGGCGCGCCGCACCCATGCGCGCCACGGGGTCGGCCAGCGCGGCGCAGAGCAGGTCGGGCAGGGGCTCGGCCGGCAGGCCGAAGGC
>LNFM01000720.1_pt1 | contig 87289 bp, 75 predicted proteins | sample 596031 | NCBI WGS metagenome assembly LNFM01 (sample SAMN04254537, study PRJNA301005) | activated carbon metagenome | isolation source: dual media filters at the Ann Arbor, Michigan drinking water treatment plant | place: USA: Ann Arbor | reverse complement strand
CCCCAGCGACTGCGCCACGCGGCCCCAGTAATGCGCCGTACCGCAGGCCTCCATCACCCACTCGACCGGCTCGGCTTGCTCCTGTATATATCGCCTAAACGCCTCCCGGTTCAGCCGCTTGTGCTGCACCACCTGGCCGGAACGGACACTCTCGGCAACCTGGTAAACGGACTTGGCCAAATCAACGGCAATACGTTTCATCGCGACTCTCCCACTCTCAGTCAACACCGATTTCGGTATAGAACGGTGGCGCGGGGAGCGTCCATTACAGCATTCAAATCGCTCGCTGCGCTCACTGGGACGGGCTAAAGCCCGCTCCTTAACCAAACGTTAGGCTATACATGCAAACCGTCGACACCTCATTGACCGGAAATCTGAAAACACTTGCTCAGCTTTCGTACGCCTTTGGAGTACCCGGCTCAGTATTTGTAATGAAATATTTTTACGACTTCTATGGTGCTGGAATAAAGCTTCCTGCCGTCTTCTACATACTACCAATCGGCACTGTGTTTCTTTTATTTTCTTTAATCCTTGCTCCGGCAGTGCATAGAAGTATGATTCCAAGTCTGGATTCTTTGATTTCGCGCGGATTAAAGATCTCCCAGAAAAGCCCAAATGACCCAGCCTCATCTCGGGTTATTCGATGGGTTTTTATCTTAAAATTTGTTCGTTTACTTGCCTTGTATTCCCATCCATATTTTTTAATTTTACTAGCGGCATCCCTTATTCATTACCTTGCCGCCTAACAAGCGTATATGGACTCTCCCCACAAGCAGTGAGCAATGCTTTTCTTCTGCACCTGCCATCAGTGCGGTTGTATTCGTATATCCGGCCTGTGATGGGCGCTTGGCCCTGGCCATTCTGTAATTCGCGCCACAGGGCCAGACGTTGAATTTGTGTAAGCCCGGTGGTGGATGAAAAAAGCGTCATCCACCCTACGGCCTCGCCTGTTAAATAGCTGTTAACCACAGCCACATGGAACCATCCGCCTTTTTGGCCCCCACCGGCATGACTTTCGCGTTGCCAATTACCGCAAAGCCATCGTCCCACTCGAAACACGCCTTCAAACTGCCGCACAGTTATTGATAACGCTTGTCATTAAGAATAGTATCCGCGTCCTTTTCTCTGCCAAGGATCGTCCATGCGGCGCTTTCTCCTCCCGATGCTCGCGGTGCCTGCCCTCGCGTACCCTGTAGCGGCTCTCGCTGAAACAACCCCAGAAACACCGTTGTCGCTTGAGTCGATGGAGATCACCACCTCGGCCGAACGTGCCGATGGGCCGGTGCAGGGTTATCGGGCAACGCGTTCGGCGAGTGCGACGCGTACGGATACGCCCATCCATGAAACGCCGCAGGCGATCAGCGTGGTCCCGGCACAGGTGGTGCAGGACATTGGCGCCACGCGGTTGGAGGATGCGCTCGACTACGCTGGCGGCGTGGAGCGGGGCAACAACTTTGGCGGGCAAGGCCTGACCGAGTTTCTGGTGCGCGGTTTCAGCACCCAGGAATTTTACCGCAATGGGTTCGCGGTGAACCGTGGTTACCCGAACATGCCCGATGCCAGCACGCTGGAGCGCATTGAGGTGCTGCGGGGGCCGGCGTCGATGCTCTACGGGCGTGGCGATCCGGGCGGTACCTTTAATATTGTCAGCAAGCAGCCAGAGGCGCAGCGCCGCACGGTACTCGGCAGCCAGGTTGATACCCAAGGCCTGCGCCGCGGCACGCTGGACACCACTGGCGCTGTGGACGAGAGCGCGGCCTTTACCTATCGCCTCAACCTGGTGGCCGAGGGCAGCGACAGTTTCCGCGATCACGTGGAGAGCGAGCGCTACAACATTGCGCCAGTCCTGCGCTGGCAGCTTAGCGAAGACACGGCGGTGATCCTTGAGGGTGACTACCTGCACAACCGTCACCCGCTGGACCGTGGCGTCACGCGCTACAACACGCAGGCCGGCAAGCTGTCGTCTGATCGTTTTCTCGGCGAGGAAAGCGCCGGCAAGCTGACCAACCAGAACGCCACCACGCAACTGCGTGTCGAGCACCAGCTCGATGACCAGTGGGCCGTGCGCGGCGGTGTGCAGTACCTGGACGGTAGCCTGGATGGCGGCGCCGTCGAGAATAATGGCCTGGCCGCCGACGGCCGCACCGTTGGCCGCAACTACAGCGAGCGCTGGCTGAACTGGAACGACTTCGCCGCCCAAACCAACCTGGAAGGCCACTTCGACACCGCCGGGTTGCAGCACACACTGCTGCTGGGCCTGGAGTTTGACGAGTACAACTACAACTCGCTAATCAGGCGTTCGAGCGGTGCCGTGGATGCGTTCCCCATCGACCTGTACAACCCGGTCTATGGCCAGGCCTTGCCGGCACTGACCCGCACCACCACCCATGACGACGAAAACCTCAAGACCTACGCCTTTTACCTACAGGACCAGATCGAGCTAACCGAGCACCTCAGCGCGCAGATCGGCGCCCGCCTGGAGCGGTTTGAACAGCGTTATGTGAATAAATTGTCCAGCGCGGGCTCCTGGGACCAGGCGCACAACGCCGTATCCCCGCGCTTCGGCCTGATCTACGACCTGACCGAGGCGCTGGCGGTGTATGCCAATACCTCGCGCTCGTTCAAGCCCAACCGTGGCGCCGACCGCACCAGCCAGGCGTTTGATCCCGAGGAAGGCATCGCCCATGAGCTCGGCATCAAATACGAGGTGCCGGAGCATGACCTCAGCGTGACGGCAGCGGTGTACCACATCACCAAGGAAAACGTGCTGACCAACGACCCGCTCAACAGCAGCTCGGAGAGTTTTCAGGTCGCCGCAGGCGAGGTACGCAGCCGTGGCTTCGACCTCAGTGTGGCGGGCAATATCACACCCGAGTGGCGCGCTATCGGCGGCTACGCCTATGTGGATGCGCAAGTCACCGACAGCTCGACTACCAGCATGCCGGTCGGCACGCGCCTGGCCAACGTACCGCGCCACAGCCTTAACCTGCTCAACACTTACGAGTTCGCCGGCGGCTCGCTCGACGGGCTCGGCCTTGGGGTGGGCGTCAAATACGTGGGCGATCGTTACGGCAGCACCTCGAACACCGCGTTCGACATGAGCGCCTACACCACCGTGGACCTGCTGGCGTATTACCCGCTGACCGAGTGCGTTCGCCTCAATCTGAACCTGAACAACCTGTTCGACGAGGACTACGAGGAGCGCGCCTGGGGCAATATCTGGGCGTACCCAGGCGCACCTCGCACCCTGCAGGCCGGGATATCGGTCACGCTGTAACGCGGCCGACAGCCTGCTTTGAGGCAGGCGCACAGACGCGACGCCGATGATGCCAGTCAGCTCAGCTGACTGGCATTTTTTATAGGTGATGCGTGGGTTAAATGCGCGGGCGCAGGCCGTAGGGTGCGCCGCGCGCACCGCCGTGATGGCCGCGTGGACCTCAGCGCGAGACGCTACGCCTCTCGGTACTGCAGACGCAGCGCATCGCAAGCGGGTTTACCACACGGAGCGCGGGAGCCATCAAGGTTGGATGGACCGCACGATTGTCGCCATCACTGCGCAACCGCTACTGTAGCGCCCTCATTCAGTTACCCGCGTCACCGCGCGGTATCGGCATCCGCCGCTTCCCTGCCAGTACGAGGCCCTTGTGGACACCACGGTCTTTCTCGCTGTTATGGCGGCCGCTGCTCTGCATGCTGGCTGGAACGCACTGCTGAAAATCGGCCTCGACCGTTTTCTCACCGCCACGCTGATCCAGATTGGCGCTGGGCTGGTGGCTTTGTGTGGGCTGCCACTGGTGGCCATGCCGGCCGCGGCGGCGTGGCCGTGGATTGCGCTGTCGGCGCTGTTGCACATTGGCTACAACGTATTCCTTTCCCGCGCCTATCAGTACGGTGACCTTGGTCAGGTGTACCCCATCGCGCGGGGCAGTTCGCCGCTGTTCGTCGCGCTGTTGTCACTGCTGCTGTTGCACGACAGCCTCGGAGCTGGGCAATGGCTGGGGTTGCTGACGCTCGTGCTGGGCATCTGGCTGATGGCGATGCGCGGCGGACATGGCAAGGCGCCGCAACCTGCCCTGCTGTTCTGCGCTTTGATGACTGCGCTGTTTATCGCCGGTTACACCCTGAGTGATGCCCTGGGCGCGCGGGCCAATGGCGATGCGCTGTCCTATTCACTGTGGCTGTTTGCGGTCAACGGTGTGGTCATGGCCGTGGTATTGGCCATCACCCGTGGGCCACGGGCGTTTCTGCAATTGGGTGGCCATTGGCGCGGCGGCCTGGCCGGCGGTGCGATGTCGATGGCGGCGTACAGCATCGTTATCTGGGCCATGACCCAGGCACCGGTGGCGCTGGTCTCGGCGCTGCGCGAAACCAGCGTGCTGTTCGCCGTGCTGCTCGGTGCGGTGCTGCTCAAGGAGCCGCTGCGGCCGATCCGCCTGATAGCCTGTGCGGTGATTACGGCGGGCGTGGTGCTGATGAAACTGGCCTAGGGTCTACGATGAAATCTCGGTTTGTGAGAGAGGCCGGGCGGCGATCCGTCGGGCGGTACTCCGCTTTAGCAGCGACGCTTTCAGCGTTTTCAGAATCTATCGCGAATAAAGGCTAGGCGCCCCCTTCGCTCCTACCAAGAGCAACAGACTCTCCGTGTCGCGGCACTAGCCACACGTCCTATCGAGAGAGTTTTGCCCGGCGCTCGGGCTTGCGTCACACTAGCGCCCCCGAGCAACCGCTCGTTTGCATAGCCAGCAGACCTCAGAATGACCCGCTCCCCGTTCCGCCGCCTCGTGTTTGGCACCCTGCGCCGCTTGCTGTACCTCTGGGTACGCTCGGAAACCATCAACCAGTCGGCCTTTACCCTCAAGCTGGACCGCAGCAAGCCGGTGTTTTTCGTGCTGCAGCAGCCGTCGCTAAGCGATTTGGCAGTGGTCGACCGCGAGTGCACCAAGGCGGGCCTACCACGGCCGGTGGTGCCGGTGGCGGTGGGTGAGCACATCGAGCCGTCGGCCTTCTTTTACCTGACGCCGGAGCCGGATTGGCTGGGCCGCCAGGACAAACGCGGGATTTCGCCGACGCTTGAGCGGGTGGTCAGCGCCCTCAGCCAGCACGCAGTCGACGATGCGCAGATCGTCCCGGTCAGCGTGTTCTGGGGCCAGTCACCGGACCATGAAACCAGCCCCTGGAAGCTGCTATTCGCCGACAGTTGGGCGGTCACCGGGCGCCTGCGCAAGCTGGTCAGTATTCTGATACTGGGGCGCAAAACGCGCGTGCAGTTCGCCGCGCCCATCCACCTGCGCGAGCTGGTCGAGCAGGACAAGGGCCACGAGCGCACCCTGCGCATGGTCCAGCGCATTCTGCGGGTGCACTTTCGTAATCAGAAGGCTGCGGTTATCGGCCCGGACGTGTCGCACCGACGTAACCTGGTCAAGGGGCTGATCCACGGCCCGCTGGTGCGCCAGGCAATTGCCGAAGAAGCCGAACGCGAGAAAATCAGCGTCGAAAAGGCCGAAGCTCAGGCGCTGCGCTATGGCAACGAGATCGCCTCGGACTACACCTACACGGTGATCCGCTTTCTTGAACTGGTGCTCTCCTGGTTCTGGAACAAGATCTACGACGGCATAAAGGTCAACCATATCGAGGGTGTGCAGGACATCGCCCAGGGTCATGAGGTGATCTATGTGCCCTGCCACCGCAGCCATATCGACTACCTGCTGCTGTCCTACCTGCTGTTCAAGAATGGCCTGACCCCGCCGCACATCGCCGCCGGCATCAATCTCAATATGCCGATTGTCGGTGGCCTGCTGCGCCGCGGTGGGGCGTTCTTTATGCGCCGCACCTTCAAGGGCAACCCACTCTACACGGCCGTGTTCAACGAGTACCTGCACACCCTGTTCAGCAAGGGTTACCCGGTGGAGTACTTCGTCGAAGGCGGCCGCTCGCGCACCGGGCGCATGCTGCAGCCCAAGACTGGCATGCTCGCCATCACCCTGCGCAGCTACCTGCGCAGCCACCGCCTGCCTGTGGTCTTTGTGCCGGTGTACATCGGCTACGAACGCGTGCTGGAAGGTCGCACTTACCTGGGCGAGCTGCGCGGCAAGAGCAAGAAGAAAGAGTCGATCTTCGATGTGTTCAAGGTGCTCGGCGCGCTCAAGCAGCGCTTCGGCCAGGTGTGGGTCAACTTCGGCGAGCCGATCAAGCTCAATGAGTTCCTCGACCAGCAGCAGCCCGACTGGCGCGAACAAGACCTGGCGCCGCAATTCCGCCCCGCCTGGCTGAATGAGACCACCAACCGCCTCGGCGAGCGCGTGGCGCGCCACCTGAACGAGGCCGCAGCGGTCAACCCGGTCAACCTGGTGGCCCTGGCGCTGCTCTCCACTAGCAAGCTGGCCCTGGACGACCGCGCCCTGGCGCGGGTACTCGACCTCTACTTGGCGCTGCTGCGCGCGGTGCCCTACTCGCCCCACACCACCCTGCCGGAGGGCAACGGCCGCGCGCTGATCGAGTACGTGCAGGGCATGAACCTGCTCGCTGAACAAAAGGACGCCCTGGGCAAAATCCTTTATCTGGACGAGCACAATGCGGTCCTGATGACCTATTACCGCAACAACGTGCTGCACATCTTCGCCCTACCGGCGCTGCTGGCGAGCTTCTTCCAGAGCAGCGGGCGGATCAGCCGCGAGCAGATCCTGCGATATACCCAGGCGCTGTACCCGTACCTACAGGCCGAGCTGTTTATGCGCTGGCAGCGTGATGAGCTGGAAGGTGTGATCGACCAATGGCTGGCAGCGTTCGTCGAGCAAGGCCTGCTCAAGGTGGAGAACGACGTCTACATACGCCCGGCCCCCAGCTCGCGCCAGTTCGTCCTGCTGACCCTGCTGTCGCGCGCCATCGCCCAGACGCTGCAACGCTTCTACATGGCCATCGCCCTGCTGCTCAACGCTGGGCAAAACAGCCTCAGCGCCGAAGCGCTGGAGGACCTGTGTACGGTCATGGCCCAGCGCCTGTCGATCCTGCATGGCCTCAACGCGCCGGAGTTCTTCGACAAGAGCCTGTTCCGTCACTTTATCCAGCGCCTGCTCGATGAAGGCGTGCTGCGCCGCGACGCAGCCGGCACACTCAGCCACCACCCGCTGCTCAGCGAACTGGCCGAAGGCGCCGCCAAGCGCGTACTGCCTGCGGAAATTCGCCTGTCGATCCGCCAGGTGACCATGGACAGCAGCGAAGACGCAGCCGACCCGCTCTAAGCAGCACAAGGTCGCGGAGCCGCCGGCACGCGACCACCCCCCTACCTAGCCGAGCCGCTGCAAAGCGGCTCTTGGGCGCTTTTCGGCCGACCGCGCCGACGTCTTACCCCCTTCCACGGCCCAGATCACGCGCGTGACGCCGCTGCCTCAGGCTGCGATCTGCCGGGCACAGCTCAATCAATCTTTTACATAAAAAAATCTATGTACAAGTTTTGTCGAGTATCGACATAATGTGAAACACCTTCCTGACGGGAGGTGTTCCCCGCAACACCTGTCTTGCGCCCTACCTCTGCTCTATCCCCCATAAAAGAATCCAGAAAGATCGCCCGATGATCCGTGGCGCTTTCAGCAGGAGGTTCACCATGTTTGGCAATCTGAGCATCTCGCAAAAACTCTATGCCGGGTTCGGCGCTGTACTGCTGATTATTCTGGTGCTGGTCTTGTCTACGTGGCGCGGTTTCGACCAGGTCGATCACACGGTCAAGCGCAATATCCACACCTATACGGTGCTCGACGAATCGGCTGATTTGTTAACCAACCTGCTCAACATCCAGACCGGAATGCGCGGCTTCGTCATCAGTGGTTTGGATCCTTTCCTCACCCCACTCAACGATGGCAAAGCGGCCGTTCAGCAAAACCTCACGACGCTGCGCCGCCTCACCCAGGACAATCCGGCCCAACAGCAACGCCTGGATCGACTCAATACGTTGTACAACCAATGGCTGACCGACGATGTCACCACCAGCGTCGAGCTACGCCGGCAAGTCACTGCAGGTGCTCAACAGATGGACACCGTGGTGCAGCACGTCAGCGCAGGCACCGGGAAAGCCAAAGTGGACGCTATGCGCGCGCTGCTAAAAGAAATGGATCTTGAAGAGCAAGGTTTGTTGGCCGAGCGTACCGATGCCATGCAAGCCGCCAAAACCACGGCGCTGACGATTCTACTGGTAGGCGGCCTGCTGGCCGCTGCACTGGCCATGGCCGTGGCCTACAGCCTGTCAGGCAACATCGCCGGGCGCCTGCAAAAGGCCGTAGCGGTAACCCGCGCGATTGCCGAAGGCCGCCTGGACACGCGTATCGAGCCCGCCGGGCGCGATGAAATCGGCGTGCTGCTGGATGCCTGCGCCACCATGCAACAACGCCTGCGCGAGATGATCGGGCAAATCCGTTCGGGTGCCGAGCAGCTGGTCGGCGCGGCGCAGAACATCTCCAGCGCTTCGACACAGCTGTCGATCTCCACCCAGGAACAGTCTCAGGCCTCATCCAGCATGGCCGCGACGGTCGAAGAACTGACGGTGAGCATCAACCACGTCGCCGAAAGCGCGCGCGAAGCCCATGAGCTGTCCAGCGAATCGGGCCGGCAGTCGTCCGAAGGCGGCACGGTGATCCAGCACACCCTGGAAAGCATGCAGCGCATCGCCGATACCGTGCAGGGCGCCGCCGTGCAGATTGACGAGCTGGGCAAGCAGTCCGATCAGATCTCCTCGATTGTCAGCGTGATCCGCGCCATTGCCGACCAGACCAACCTGCTGGCCCTCAACGCCGCCATCGAGGCGGCACGCGCTGGGGAACAGGGCCGTGGCTTTGCTGTGGTCGCCGACGAGGTGCGCCTGCTGGCCCAGCGCACCGCCAACTCGACCCAGGAAATTACCGAGATGATCAAGAAGATCCAGACCGGTACACGCAGTGCGGTGAGCAACATGGAAGTGGGCGTGCAGCAGGTCAACAGCGGTGTCGAGCAGGCCAGCCAGGCCGGTGCGGCCATCGTCAGCATCCGCGAAGCCTCCGGCCGGGTGGTCAGCGTGGTGGACCAGATTTCCCTGGCCCTGCGCGAGCAGAGCGAAGCCAGCCAGGATGTGGCGCGCAACGTCGAGCGCATCGCGCAGATGTCCATGCAGAACAGCGAGGCCGTGGCAGACACCTCGCAAACAGCCCAAAGCCTGCAGCACCTGGCCGTGGCGCTGGAAAAACAGGTCGCTTCGTTCCGCCTGTAAGCAACCTCACAGCCCCCGCTCTGCCTGGGGGCTGCGTTTCAACCGCAACTGAGGGGTGAAGGCCTTGCCTGCGTCGCCGCTAAAGCGCCTCCCACACTCGTGGGGCTGTACCTAAAACAAATCCATCTGCCCGCCGATCAGGGTGGCGAAGTCGTCGCCCACGAACGGCAGGATGGCATCGGCAATGGGCTGCAACTGGCGGCTGACGTAGTGCCCGTAATCGATGGGTGCGTGGCGTACTTCCAACGGTTCAGGCCCAGCCTGGGTGATCAGGTAGCTGATCCAGCCGCCGCTCTGGTACTGCAACGGGCGGCCCTGGGTGCGGTTATGCTCATCGGCCAGGCGCGCTGCGCGAACATGGGGCGGCACGTTGCGCTGGTAGTCATCCAGACGCCGGCGCAGGCGCTTGCGGTAGATCAGCAGCTCGTCCAGCTCACCGGCCAGGGTGCGCTGCACGGTTTCGCGCACGTAGTCCTGATAGGGCTGGCGCTCGAAGATGCGCCGGTACAGCGCTTGCTGAAACTGCCGGGCCAGGGGCGACCAATCGGTGCGCACGGTTTCCAGGCCCTTGAAGACCATCTCATCCGGCCCGTCGCTGCGCCCGACCAACCCGGCGTAGCGCTTCTTGCTGCCCTCCTCGGTACCGCGAATGGTCGGCATCAGAAAACGCTTGTAGTGCGTTTCGTACTGCAGCTCCAGGGCGCTGACCAAGCCCAGCTCCTGCGCCAGGTGCTCACGCCACCACTGGTTGACCCGCGCCACCAGCGCGCGGCCGATTTGCGCGGCGGCGGCCTCGTCATGGGCCTGGCGCAGCCAGACGAAGGTGGAATCGGTGTCGCCATAGATCACCTGATAGCCCTCCGCTTCGATCAGCGCGCGGGTGCGCGCCATGATCGCGTGGCCGCGCAGGGTGATCGACGAGGCCAGGCGCGTATCGAAGAAGCGGCAACCGCTGGAGCCGAGCACGCCGTAAAACGCGTTCATGATGATCTTCAGCGCCTGGGACAACGGTTGGTTGCCCTCACGCTTGGCCGTCTCGCGGCCCTGCCACACCCGCTCGACAATCGCCGGCAAGCAGTGCCGCGTGCGCGAGAAGTGCGCCCCGCGAAAGCCCGGTACGGCGTGCTCAGGGTCCGGCGCGCGCAAGCCTTCGATCAGCCCCACCGGGTCGATCAGAAAGGTGCGAATGATCGAGGGGTACAGGCTCTTGTAATCGAGCACCAGCACCGACTCGTACAAGCCCGGCTGCGACTCCATGACAAAGCCGCCGGGGCTGGCCTGGGGCGGGCGCTCACCCAGGTTCGGCGCGACGAAGCCCTGGCGGTGCATCGGCGGTAAATACAGGTGGGTAAAGGCCGCCACCGAGCCGCCGCTGCGGTCGGCAGCCAGCCCGGTGACCGTGGCACGCTCAAGGAGGAAGTCGAGAATCTTGGTGTGCGCGAAGATCCGCGTGACCAGCTCGCAGTCGCGCAGGTTGTAGCGCGCCAGCGCCGGCTTGTCTTCGGCGAACATGCGGTCGATCTCGTCCATGCGCTGGTACGGGTTGTCGATGGCCTTGCCTTCGCCGAGCAAGGTTTGCGCAACGTTCTCCAGGCTGAACGAGGGGAAGCTCCAAGTCGCCGAGCGCAGCGCTTCGATGCCGTCGATGATCAGCCGCCCGGCCGCCTCGGCAAAGTAATGGTTACTGGCGCTGCGGTGCGCGCGCCAGCCCATCTCGTCGCCCCCACGGCCCAGGCGCAGCGGCACCTTGAGGCGCTGGGCATGCTCGTGCAGCACCCGCAGGTCGAACTGCACCAGGTTCCAGCCGATGATCGCATCGGGGTCGTGGGTGGCCAGCCAGGTGTTGAGCCGCTCCAGCAGCTCGGCGCGGCTGGCGCAGTAGCACAGCTCGAAATCCACGCCTGTGGCATCGCCGTTGGCCGGACCAAGCATGTACACCTGGCGCTGGCCGCAGCCCTGCACGGCAATCGAATACAGCTCACCACGGGAGGTGGTTTCGATGTCCAGCGAGGCCAGGCGCAACGTCGGGCGGTAGTCCGGTGCCGGACGAATCTGCGCATCGACCAGGCTGCCATCGGCGGCTGCCGTACCGCCAAACTGCACCGGCGCCGTGATAAAGCGCTCCATCAGGTAACGCTCGGGCGGGCGGATGTCGGCCTCGTACACATCCACGCCGGCGGCGCGCAGGCGCTTTTCCAGCGCCAGCAACTGACGGTATTGACGGCAATACAGCCCCACCACCGGGCGGTGATGGAAATCGCGCAGGGCCAACGCGCGCCATTCGATATCCCGCTCGCCCGCCAACAGTGCTTCGGCCTGGGCGTGCTGCACCTGGGGTACAAAGGCCACCGACGGCTGCTGGGGCACGCGGATACGCTGCGGGCCACGGTCGGTGGCCAGCCAGAAGTCGATTTCGGTCCCGCCCGGCGTATCATGCCAATGGCGGGTGAGGACAAACCCCTGCTGCAGCTCCACCCTGAATCTCTGTGCTGTGAACGGCTGCCGATTCTACGTGGCTTGGGCCCGGCACGCGCGCCTGGCAGGCGCCAATTGGCGGCGCTGGCCAGGTCGGCTAAGCTCGCCTGACCGCTCCCCTGCCCATAGGTCACCTCAATGCGCCGCATCCTCACTCTCGCCGCTGGTCTCGCCCTGTCCACCAGCGCCCTCGCCCTGTCGTTGTCTGACCTCACCCAGCAGGACGCCAGCGGCGGCCTCAAGGATGCCCTGACCCAGGGCGTGCAAGTGGCGGTCAAGCAACTGGGCACGCCAGGCGGTTTCAGCAACAACCCGGACGTGCGCATCGAACTGCCGGGCAACCTCGGCAAAGCCGCCAAGACCATGAAGATGATGGGCATGGGCGCCCAGGTCAGCCAACTCGAAGCGAGCATGAACAAAGCCGCCGAAGCCGCCGTCCCTCAGGCTCAGGCGATCATCGTTGATTCGGTGAAAAAGATGAGTGTGCAGGACGCCAAGGGCATCCTCAGCGGCCCGCAGGATTCGGCCACCCAGTACCTGAACAAAAGCAGCCGCGAGCAGATCCGCGCCAAGTTCCTGCCGATCGTCAAACAGGCCACCGACCAGGTCGGCCTGGCCAAGCAATACAACAGCTTCGCCGGCCAGGCCGCGAGCTTTGGCGTGGTCGATGCGAAAAGCGCGAACATCGAAAGCTACGTCACCGAACAGGCGCTCGACGGCCTGTTCGAGATGATCGCCAAGCAGGAAGCCAGCATCCGCCAGAACCCCGCCGCTGCGGCCACCAGTTTGGCGAAGAAGGTGTTTGGCGCGCTCTAAGCACCGTGCCTCAGCCCGTAGGGTGCGCCGTGCGCACCCGCCGGACACCTGGGCATTTGGTGCGCGCAGCGCACCCTACCGGTCGTGTGTACCGCGCGTCGCTAATCTGAGGGCCGCGGCCCTCAATCCGGTACGCGCTCCGTTGCTTTGACCCGGAACCAGGCCGCATACAGCGCCGGCAAAAACAGCAGGGTCAAGGCGGTGGCGACGATCAGGCCGCCCATGATGGCCACGGCCATCGGCCCGAAGAACACGCTGCGCGACAATGGGATCATCGCCAGCACCGCCGCCAGGGCGGTCAGTACGATGGGGCGGAAGCGCCGCACGGTGGCTTCGATGATCGCGTGCCAGCGGTCCATGCCGGCGCTGATGTCCTGCTCGATCTGGTCGACCAGAATCACCGAGTTACGCATGATCATCCCCGACAGGGCGATGGTGCCCAGCATGGCGACGAAGCCGAATGGCTGACGGAAGATCAGCAGGAACAGCGTCACGCCGATCAGCCCCAAAGGCGCAGTGAGAAACACCATCGCTGAGCGCGAGAAGCTCTTGAGTTGCAGCATCAGCAGAGTCAGCACCACCACGATAAACAGCGGCACGCCGGCGTTTACCGACTTCTGCCCGCGCGACGAGTCTTCGACGGTGCCGCCGATATCCAACAGGTAACCGTCCGGCATGGCTGCGCGAATCGGCTCCAGGGTCGGCAGAATCTGCTTCACCAGGCTCGCTGGCTGCTCCTTGCCATACACGTCGGCGCGCACGGTCACGGTGGGCAGACGGTTGCGGTGCCAGATCACGCCTTCTTCAAAACCGTATTCCAGGGTGGCCACCTGAGCCAGGGGTACGCTCTTGCCGCTTTCAGTGGGCACCGCCAGGCTCGGCAGCAGGCTCAGTTCCTGACGCTCGCTCTGGGTGCCGCGCAACAGGATTTCGATCAGCTCGTTGCCTTCGCGGTACTGGCTGACCGGTGAGCCGGTCAGGGAGCTGCGCAGGAAACTCGACAGGTCAGCCGTACTGACGCCCAGGGCACGGGCGCGTTCCTGATCGACATTCAGGCGCACCACCTTGCTCGGCTCTTCCCAATCCAGGTGCACGTTGGACACGTGCGGGTTTTCGCGCACCTTGTCCGCCACTTCACGGGCCAGGGCCCGCACCTCGTCGATGTGCTCACCGGATACGCGGAACTGCACCGGGTAGCCCACGGGCGGGCCATTCTCCAAACGCGCAACACGGGTGCGCATGCTCGGGAATTGCTCACGCAGGGTATCAATCAGCCACAGACGCACCCGCTCGCGCTCCTCGATGCTCTTGGTCAACACCACGAACTGGGCAAAGCTGGCCGCCGGCAACTGCTGGTCCAACGGCAGGTAGAAACGCGGCGAACCGGTGCCGATGTAGGCCACGTAGTTGTCGATGCCTTCATGCTCGCTGAGCAGGCGTTCAAGGCGGTGCGCCTCGGCTTCGGTGGCCGTGAGCGAAGCGCCCTCGCCCAGCTTGATGTCGACCATCAGCTCCAGGCGCCCGGAGGCCGGGAAGAACTGCTGCGGCACAAAACGGAACAACAAGATCGAGGCGACGAACAGACCCAGGGTCAGCACGATCACCGTCTTGCGATGGCTTACGCACCACTCCACAGTGCGCCGCACGCGGGTGTAGAACGGCGTGCCATAAGGGTCATGGCCGTCGTCCTTGCCGCCGTGCTTAGCCGCGTGCAGCTTGGCCAAGTCAGGCAGCAGCTTGGCGCCCAGGTAGGGCACGAAGACCACGGCGGCAATCCAGGAAACGATCAGGGCGATGGTCACCACCTGGAAAATCGAACGGGTGTATTCCCCCGTGCCCGACTGCGCGGTGGCGATGGGCAAAAAGCCTGCGGCCGTGATCAGGGTACCGGTGAGCATGGGGAACGCGGTGCTGGTCCAGGCGTAACTGGCCGCCTTGATGCGATCAAAACCTTGCTCCATTTTGATCGCCATCATTTCCACGGCAATGATCGCATCGTCGACCATCAGCCCCAGTGCCAGCACCAGCGCGCCGAGGGAAATCTTGTGCAGGCCGATGCCCAGGTAATACATCGCGGCGAAGGTCATCGCCAGCACCAGCGGGATCGACAGCGCCACCACCAGACCGGTGCGGATGCCCAGCGAGAAGAAGCTCACCAGCAGCACGATGATCACAGCCTCGGCCAGCACGCGCACGAACTCGCCTACGCCGGTGCGCACCGCAGCCGGCTGGTCGGAGACCTTACGCAGCTGCATGCCGGCCGGCAGGGTTTCCTGCAGGCGGGCGAAGTCGCCCTCCAGGGCCTCACCGAGCACCAGAATGTCGCCGCCGGCCTTCATCGATACGGCCAGGCCAATGGCATCCTCGCCCATAAAGCGCATGCGCGGCGCGGGTGGATCGTTGAAGCCGCGTTTGACCTCGGCCACATCGGCGATGCGGAAGGTGCGCTCGGCCACGCGGATGGGGAAATTGCGAATTTCATCGACTGTCTCGAAGCGCCCGGTCACGCGCAGCTGCACCCGGTCGGAGGCGGTTTCAAAGAAGCCAGCGGCACTGACCGCGTTCTGCTCCTCAAGCGCTTGCTGCACCGCCGCCAGCGGCAAACCGAGGGTCGCCAGCTTGGTGTTGGACAGCTCGATCCAGATTTTTTCGTCCTGCAGGCCGACCAGCTCGACCTTGCCCACGTCCTTGACCCGCTGCAACTGCAGCTGGATGCGGTCGGCGTAATCCTTGAGCACCGCGTAGTCGAAGCCTTCGCCGGTCAGCGCGTAGATATTGCCGAAGGTGGTGCCGAACTCGTCATTGAAGAACGGCCCCTGAATCCCCTGCGGCAAGGTGTGGCGAATGTCGCTGACCTTCTTGCGCACCTGGTACCAGAGTTCGGGGATCTCCGAGGAGCGCATGGAGTCGCGGGCGAGGAAGGTGACCTGAGATTCGCCGGGGCGCGAGAAGGAGACGATCCGGTCGTATTCGCCGGTTTCCATCAGCTTCTTCTCGATGCGCTCAGTGACCTGGCGCGCCACCTCGTCAGCCGTTGCGCCCGGCCAGTTGGTACGCACCACCATGGCCTTGAAGGTGAACGGCGGGTCTTCGCTCTGCCCCAGCTTGGTGTAGGACAGCGCTCCGACCACGGCGAGCAGAATCATGACGTAGAGAACGATCTGGCGATTGCGCAACGCCCAGGCGGAAAGGTTGAAATCCATCGCGATCACTCCTTGGCCGCGAAGTTGATCGCCCGGTTATCCCGATCCACCGGCCGCACCTTCTGGCCTTCGCGCAGCACCTGCACACCCGCGGCGACCACCCAATCGTCCGCCGAGAGGCCTTCGAGGACCGGCACCAGTTTCTCGCCGTACGGCCCTACACGCACCGGCGCACGTTTGAGTGTGGAGGTCTGCGGGTCCACCACCCAGACATAGGGCGCGCCCTGTTCGGCGGTCAGCGCCGACAGCGGTACAGCCAGCGGCACACTGCCTTCATGGGCGATAAAGACGCGGGCGCTCTGGCCAAGCTCAGCGGGCACGTTGCCCTCGGTAAAGGCCACACGTGCGGCAAAGGTGCGCGACTGCGCATCAGCGGCAGGCGACATCTCGCGGATACGCCCGGCAAAACGTTGATCAGGCTGCGACCACAGCGACACTTCGACCGCCTGACCCACGTTGAAACGCTCGAAGGCCTGCTCGGGCAGGTTGATCAGCACTTCACGCTCACCGTCGGCGGCCAGGGTGAACACGGTCTGCCCAGCGCCCACCACCTGACCGACTTCCACCTGACGCTCGGCGATCACACCGTCTTGCGGTGCACGCAGCACGGCGTAGCCGGCCTGGTTGTCCGCCACGCTGAATTCGGCGCGGATCTGATTGACCCGCGCTTCGGCGGCCCGGTAGGTGTTTTCCGCATTGTCGTATTGCGAACGGCTGACCAGGTTACGCGCCAACAGGGTCTTGTAGCGGTCACGCTCGGCCTTGGCCAGTTGCAGGTTGGCCTGGGCGGCTGCGACCTGGGCGCGGGTGGCCTCCAGTTGCAGGCGCACGTCGCGCGGGTCCAGCTCAGCCAGCGGCTGGTCTTTCTTCACCTGCGCGCCCACATCCACCAGGCGTTGGCTGACCTTGCCGCCAATGCGAAAGGCCAGCTGCGGCTCGAAGCGCGCGCGCACCTCGCCGGGGTAGCTGTCGACCAGCTCGCCCGCGCGCTGGGGCTGCACCACCATCGCAGGGCGGACGGCCTGCTCAGTCGGCGCACCATCGCCACACGCGGCAAGCAGCAGGGCAAGGGACAGGGGCACAGTAACGCTGAGAGCCTGGCGCAACATGGGGAATGACCATTCAGAAGGTTTAGAATATTTGTACTGCGGAGTATAGTAAAAATAGCAAACCCGCCAGTCCAGTATTTAATACGCCTCATGTCGATTGCCTCACCACCCGCCAGCGGCCCCGGTCGCCCCAAGGACCCAGCAAAGCGCCTGGCCATTCTCGAAGCGGCCAAGACGCTGTTCCTGCGCCATGGCTACGCCAGCATCAGTATGGACGCGATTGCCGCCGAAGCCGGCGTGTCCAAGCTCACGGTGTACAGCCACTTCAATGACAAAGAGACGCTGTTCTCGGCGGCCGTGCAGGCGCGCTGCGAGGAGCAATTGCCCGAGCAGTTGTTCGAGTTGCCGGAGGGGGCGCCCATCGAGCGCGTGCTGCAGGCCATCGGTTTGAGCTTCTGCGCGCTGATCAACAGCCCTGAGTCCATCGAGCTGCACCGGGTGATGGTGACCCTGGCCACCCAGGACGCCGCCCTGTCGCGGATGTTCTACGAAGCCGGCCCGCAGCGCGTGCTGGTGGAGATGGAGCGCCTGCTGCGCAAAGCCGACGCCCGCGGTCAACTGACGATCGACAACCCCTACACCGCGGCCGAGCACTTCCTCTGCCTGATCAAGGGCGTGGCCAACTTTCGCCTGCTGGTCGGCTGTGGCGAGGCGCTGGCGGGTGACGCCGCCGAGCGGCATGTGCAGGACGTGGTGAGCCTGTTCGTGCGCGCCTTCAAGGTCGACGCGCACGCCTGAGGATTCAGCCTGTGGGTTCGAGCTTTTTCTTCGGGTAGATGTCGTAGCGGCTGGATTTACCTTCCAGCACGTAACCCGGCTTGCTGCCCTCGATGGCCGGCGCCTTGCGCGGGCGTTTGACCACCACCCGATGGCTGGCCAACGCCAGCGCAGCCGCCAACAACGCCGGCGCATCAAGGTCATCGCCAACAAAGGGGCGGAACAGGCGCATCTCTTTTTTCACCAGCGCGCTCTTGTCGCGGTGCGGGAACATCGGATCGAGGTAGATCACCTGCGGTGGCGTGTGCGCCCAGCCCTGCATCAGCTCGATGGCGTTACCGGTGAGCAACTGCATACGCGCGGTGATCGGCGCCACCTCCATACTCAGCGCAGCACGCTCCAGGCCATCGGCGAGCAGCGCCGCCACCAGCGGCTGACGCTCGATCAGCGTCAGGCTGCAGCCCAGGCTGGCCAGCACGAACGCATCGCGGCCAAGGCCTGCGGTGGCATCCAGCACCTGTGGGCGGATACCCGGCTGCACACCCACGGCCTTGGCGATCATCTGCCCGGTGCCGCCGCCAAACTGGCGCCGATGGGCCATCGCTCCCTCGACAAAATCCACCCGCACCGGGCCAGGCGCCTGCGGGCCGCGCTCAACCAACTGCAAGCCGTCATCGCCCAGTTGCAGGGCAAACGCCGTGTCTCCACCCAGCGCCAGCCCGAGGTGCTCGGCCCAGCGTGCAGCGGCTTCGTGAAAATGCGGCGCCAAGGCGTGGACGCTGATCGATGCCTCATTGGGGTGTTCGTGGGTCGTGCTCATGTACGGCTCAATTTCGTGGCCAGGCGGCCGATAGAAGAAGTGAGCGCGCATTCTGCCAGACCCGGCAGGCGCCCGGCGCACCGAGTTTGCCATGCTTGAGATCGTATCCCGCCTTGCTGATGATGTGTCTGGCTCTAAAGCCCGGGCCGCCGCGCGCGTCCAGGGTGCCCAGGCCTGCTCGGTGCTGTACGACCAGATAATGCACAGCGTGATGTTCCCGGCGCTGCCAGTAACCGCAAGCACGCCCGCCCTGCCCGCTCAACCCGCCGATAGCAGTGCAGCGCTTGCCGAGCCCCAGGCGGCCACCGAAGGCGCGCTGATCGCCGCGCAACGGGCCTACGCCAGTGGCCTGCAGGTGATCGAGCACGGCCGCCGTGGTTTACCGGCTGACGCCTGGGCACTCAACGCGCCGACGGCCGAGGCAAGCACTGCACTCGCGACCCGCGAGGCTACCGCCGAGACAGCGACCATCCTGCCCTGGGAGCAACTGCTGGCGCGCATGGCGGTGCAGCAGCGCCTGAGCACCTGAGCCTCACCGGCACATGCGAAACAGCCCCATATCCAGGTGGAAATGGTCGCGGTGAGCAACGTTGTAGTCTGGCCCCAGAGTGGTGTTGAAACTGCGGCAGGCGCCATCCCGTACTTCGCGCAGAAAGCGTGCTTTGTCGTCATCCCCCGACCAGTCGTTAAGCACCCGTATGCGCCGACCGTCCGCCAGGCGAAAGCCGACGATATCCAGGGCATTGGCGCTGGCATGCTGACTGCGCCGCTGGCTACCGGCAATGGTACGGCAGGCAAAACTGCCGACATGCTCAACCACCGCCACCGGGCTGCCGAACACCGACTGCGCCGCTGGCTGCAGCCCGTGCCGTTCGAACAGCGCATAGGCTGCGGCCATCGGGCAGGTGGCGACGAAACTGCTGCTCAGGCGTACCTCAGAGCCCTGCACACGCACGGTATTGCTCAGTGGGCAATCGGCCTGGGGCGTGCTGTCGGCCAGCGCCACATAGCGCAGGGTCGAACTGCTGAGCGCCTCGGCGCAGAGCGCTGGGTCATCCTGCAACCGCCAGAGTTTGAACGGCGTCAGCCAGTTTGGCGGGCGCTGCACGTCCAGCGGCGCCCAAGGGTTCCAGTGCGGCGGCACGGCGAGCCACTGCTGCTGCACCGCGACAGCGCCGCCCCCAATCATCAGCACCAGCAGAATCAGCGTGCGCATAGCCGGCCTTCAGTCCTTGAACAGGTCATTGATACGCTCGAATGCCATGGCGTGTGATGTCGCGGTCAGGCTGCGCTGGCCTATCAATTCTTCAGCCGCAGCGAAGAAGGCCCCGTACCCCACCCGCGCAAAACTGGACCCCAGGCTGACACGCTTGACGCCCAACTCGGCCAGCTCGTCCAGGCTCAGCTGTAACGCTGCCGAGCCGACCAGTACGTTAACCGGGCGCGGCGCGACCGCCTCGACCACCGCGCGAATCTGCTCGCGCGTCGTCAGCCCTGGCGCATAGAGCACATCCGCGCCGGCCTCGGCGAATGCCACCAGGCGCTTGAGGGTGTCATCCAGGTCCGGACGGCCGTTGAGGAAGTTCTCCGCACGCGCCGTGAAGGTGAAGGGGAACGGCAACGCGCGCGCCGCGTCTGCAGCAGCGCGCACGCGCTCGACGGCCAGTTCGAAGGGGTAGATGGGCGCGTTCGCGTCGCCCGTGGCGTCTTCGATGGAGCCACCGACCAGGCCGATCGCTGCCGCCCTCTGAATGGTCTCGGCACACTGCGCGGGCGAGTCGCCGTAGCCATTTTCCAGGTCGGCAGCCACCGGCAACGGCGTCGCCTCGATGATCGCCCGCGCATTGGCCAAGGTCTCCTCGCGGCTCACCGCGCCTTCAGCGTCGCGCCGTCCCAGGGAGAACGCCAGGCCCGCGCTGGTCGTAGCCAGGGCGTGATAGCCCAGGCTCGCAAGTATCTTCGCCGAGCCGGCGTCCCAGGGGTTGGGCAGCACCAGCAACCCATCGCGCTGATGCAGTTCGCGGAATCGCTCACCCCGTTGTTGCTGATCCGGCTTCGTCATCACGCACCTCCTCTGGCGTCGAACAGACAACCTACGGACAACGTCACAGCAAGTCGAGTTGCGGCGGTGCGACCTGTGCAGTGGGTTCGGCTAATGCCGGCAAGCCTGGCAGCCGCTCGCTCAGGGCGGCATGAAAGCGCAGCGCCTGGGCGGCGGCCAGCTGATTGTCCGGCGTATGCAGAAACACATGGGGCGTCAGGCCCTGCTCAATCCAGCCCGCGACCTTATCCACCCAGGGTTCGAGGTACGGCTGGTTGGCATCAAGGTCCGGCCCGCCGATAAAGCGCACCTGGGGTGAGGCACTGAAGGCCGTTGGGCGGATCGGCAGGCGCGGCTTCTTCGCCTGGGCGTGCAGTACGGCAGGATCGCGGGATTGGCAGCTAAACAGCGCCCGTGAATCCAGGCAAATGCGCTCCACCCCCAGGCCGTGCAGCAGGCGATTGAGCGCGCGTTCCTCATCACCCTTGGCAAAAAACGCGGTATGACGCACTTCAACCGCCACCGCTCGCGGGGCGCAGGCCTCTAACCAGGTGGCCAGTTCGCCCAGGCGTTGCGGGCCGAAGCTGGCCGGCAGTTGCAGCCAGAGCGGCGCGACCCGTTCGCCCAAGGGCGCCAGCAGTTCGAGAAAGCGTTCAGTGGCGTCGATTTGCTCGCGCAGATCACCCTCATGGCTGATGTCACGGGGCAATTTGGCGCAGAAACGAAAACCAGGCGGCATCACCTCGGCCCAGCGCAATACGGTGTCGGCCGAGGGGCGTGCATAAAACGTGGTGTTGCCTTCTACCGCGTTGAATAGCCGGCAGTAGTGTTCAAGGCGTTCAGCCGGCCGTGCATCAGCCGGATAGACACTGCCGCGCCAGGCGGCTTCGTTCCAAGAGGGACAACCGAGAAAATAAGGCAGCACGCGTCAGGCGAACAGATCGAGACCCAGCACCTGCTGTGCATCGGCATCATTGGCGTAGGCGGCGGTGGTGCTGTAGCTGGCGATGGCCTGAGCAGCCCGGCTGCTCAGTGCCTGCTGGTAGCTCAGGTCGCGTATGCGGGCCGGCAGGCCGTCGACGCTGGCGGATGAAGCTTCGACGCGGCGGGTCTGCGGAGTCTGTTCAAAACCCTGGGTGCTGGCGGGCGCAGCCGGTTGCTCGCGACGCGCCTCGACCTCGCGCTGCGCTTCGCGGAACGGCGTGACAGCCGTTCCCGAGCGAGGACCGCGATCGGGCGAATAGGGGGCAATGGAACCGTCGATGCGCATTCAGCGTGGGCTCGGCAGTGATCAGGCAAAGGAAAGTGTCTGCAATTTAGCCGCGCCATCGTCGCTTGGCAATCGCACTGGACCACTGACCGCTTGTTTAACGACAGAAGGCCCTGGCGTATCAGCGAGCGGCTTTGGGTGTCGCCACTTGGTCACGCAGGTAAACCGGCTGCGCCTGATCGGCTGGCAGCGCTTCGCCACGGTCCCATGCAAACCGCGCCAGCGTCAGCAGGTCAAGCGCGTGGGGCAGCAGCGAGCCGTTCTGGCCGCAGGTCTGGGTCGCAATGCGCTCGGCGTGCGCGCCCCAGCCCGTGCCGGCGCCGTACCAGTCGCCTTCAGCACCGGCGGGCAGGCATGCGTGCTCCGGCGGCAAGACGGCCTCCTGACCGAGCAAACGCATCTCGCCCGCTTCGGCGCGGTAGCAGCCCCAATAAACTTCATCCATGCGCGCATCGATGGCCGCTGCCACCTGCAGCGCGCCAGCTTCGCGCAAGCTGCGCTGGGCCAGCACCGCGAGGTTGGACACCGGCAGCACCGGCCGCTCAAGAGCAAAGGCCAGGCCCTGCACCACACCGATGGCGATACGCACGCCGGTGAAGGCGCCCGGGCCACGGCCGAAGGCAATCGCATCCAGGGCATTCAACGACACGCCGCCCTCTGCCAGTAGTTGCTGGATCATCGGCAGCAGGCGCTGGGCATGCAGACGTGGGATCACGTCGTAGTGGCTGATCACCTCACCGTTATGCAGCAGCGCAACGGAGCAGGCTTCAGTGGCAGTGTCGAGGGCCAGCAGCGTGGTCATGACGGTCTACAGAGATGGCTAAGCGGGCGGGCATTAAACCGGTTTGAGGGGGAATTTTCCAGCACAGACGGCCCTTCGCGCGCTGGGCGAGCGAAGGGCCGTCTTGGGAGGATGTTGCTGTTTGGCTGTGGAGCCGCGTTGCCGCGAGCGCTGTGCCTAGGTCACCACTTCTCGATGACCATCTCAGCGTCCCAGCCTTGCAGCGGCGCCTTGGACCAGGTCCCGTAGCCGGCATTCGGGAAGACGATCCACTCGGCGCCCCACTTGTCCGCTTCAGCGGCGACGGTGGCGCGCTGTTCGTCCAGCGGCGTCTTGCGGAAACGTCCGTCGAAATCATGCAGGGTATCGCCCAGCAGCAGGACGATCTGGTGATCCGCGCTGACAATCGCGCGACGCTCGACTTTGGGCGGCCCCAGCAACAGCACGCTCTCCTCCGAGACTTGGGGCAAGCCCAGTTTGCTGAGGGTGGCGAGGGTGTATTTCTTCTGCTCGTCGGCGCGGTCCGACACGTAGCGAATGGTCACGCCCAGCTTATCGGCGTGCTCAAGAAACTTTTTTGCACCCGGGATCAACGCCGGTGTGCCATCACGTTCCCACGGCAGCCAGGTGTCCCAGGCATCGTAGGTGTGGCAGTTGGCCAAATCGCGCGCCAGCAGTGCGCTGTTGTCGATCACGGTTTCATCCAGATCGGTGACGATGGCCAGCTTCGAGGGGTCCTTAGCCGCTGCAACGGCGGCATCCAGTTTCAAGGTGGCAATGTTATAGGCCTGCAGCTGCAGGGCCTGAACTTCAGCCGACTGCTGCTGGAAGCGCAGGCCCATGGTGTGCTCGGCGACAGCGCAGTTCGCCTTGGCCGGCACCTGCGCCTCGGCAAACACGGCGGAGCTGGCCAGCAGTGAAACAGTAAGGCCAAGCCACAGATGGCGGGTTGCTGATTTTTCAGTCATTGAATGTCCTCTTCCTTAGTGACAGGCGGATCAGTAGGGCTGCAGCCAGGCCGCATGCGAGCAGGATGCCCCCTATCGATAGTAGGTAGCCGACCGGCCGCGCTCATGCTTGAGCGCGACCCGCACGTACCTGTACCGCCATAAACGACAAAGGCCCACTAGGGGCCTTTGCTGATGATGCGCCAGCACGTGGCGCAGTGAGACAGGGGCAATGCCCCCAAGCCCAGACACGCTGGGCGAAGGTGAATCAGCTCAGCGCCGCCAGGGTTTTAGCGGTGATGTCTTCGACACTGCCAATGCCCGGAATATGGCTGTATTTCGGCGTGCCTTCAGCGGCCGACAGCTGCTGGTAGAAGTCCACCAGCGGCTTGGTCTGGGAGTGATAAACGGACAGGCGATGACGCACGGTTTCTTCTTTGTCGTCTTCACGCTGAATCAGCTCTTCGCCGGTGACATCGTCTTTACCGGTCACCTTCGGTGGGTTGTGCTCGGTGTGGTAGACGCGGCCCGATGCCGGGTGCACGCGGCGGCCGGCGATGCGGCCGACGATTTCTTCGTCGTCAACGGCGATTTCCACGACGTGATCGATGACCACACCGGCGTCCTTGAGGGCCTGAGCCTGGGGGATGGTGCGCGGGAAACCGTCGAATAGGAAGCCGTTGGCGCAATCAGCTTCGGTGATGCGCTCTTTGACCAGGTTGATGATCAGGTCATCGGACACCAGGCCGCCGGCATCCATGATGCTCTTGGCTGCCAGACCCAGCTCGGTGCCGGCCTTAACAGCCGCGCGGAGCATGTCACCGGTGGAGATTTGCGGAATGCCAAACTTCTTGGTGATAAAACCGGCCTGGGTTCCTTTGCCCGCACCGGGCGCTCCCAACAGAATCACGCGCATCGATGTGCTCCTCAAGATTGGATAAATATCGTCGGACTCGCCTCGTGGGGCCAATCTCAGAATGGTTCGAGCCGCGTCGGACAAGGTGCCAAACGGCCAAAAGGTTGATCAAGATACACAGCGCACCCCCACCGCACAAGCCACCCAAAAGTCGGATAAAGCACGACTTGGGCCACCTAAGATGGCCCCCTGCCAGCCGGGTTTACGCCGCGGCTGGCGGGGCATTGGCCGAACGGCCGGCGGTTTAGCCGGTGTTGCGCAGACCGGCGGCAATACCCGCGACGCTGACCAGCAGGGCCTGCTCCAGCGCGCTGCCAGACGGGCTGGACTGTTGCCGGGAGCGTGCCAGCAACTCGGCCTGAAGCAGGTGCAGCGGATCGAGATAGGTATTGCGCACACTGATCGACTCCAGCGTCTCGCGATTGTGCGCCAGCAGCTGCGACTGGCCAGTCACTTCAAGGACAGAGGCCACCGCCTGCGACAATAGGCCGCGCAAATGCGCCCCAAGTGGCTGCAACGCCGGCTCGACCAGGCGCGTGTCATAGCGCTCGGCGATCTGTGCATCGGCTTTGGCCAGGACCATTTCCAGCATGTCGATGCGGGTGCGGAAGAACGGCCATTGCGCACACATCTGCGCCAGCTGCTCACCCTCGCCACGGGCCAGGGCATTGCCCAGAGCCGCTTCCCAGCCCAACCAGGCGGGCAGCATCAGGCGCGTCTGGGTCCAGGCAAAAATCCACGGGATGGCCCGCAAGCTTTCTACCCCACCCTCGCGGCGTTTGGCCGGTCGGCTGCCCAGCGGCAGCCGACCCAGCTCTTGCTCGGGGGTGGCCTGGCGGAAGTACTCGACGAACTGCGGGTGCTCGCGAACAACGGCGCGGTAAGCCTGTACGCCATCCGCGGCCAGACGATCCATCAGCGTGCGCCAAGCCGGCTCCGGTGCAGGCGGCGGCAATACAGTGGCTTCCAACACAGCGGCCAGGTACAGGTTGAGGTTCTGCTCGGCAATGTCCGGCAAGCCGAATTTGAAGCGAATCATCTCGCCCTGTTCCGTGGTGCGAAAACGCCCGGCAACCGAGCCCGGCGGTTGCGACAGAATCGCCGCATGGGCCGGGCCGCCGCCGCGCCCCACGGTGCCACCACGGCCGTGAAACAGCAGCAGTTCGACCTGGTGCGCGCGACACACCTCAACCAGGGTTTCCTGGGCGCGGTATTGCGCCCAGGCCGCGGCGGTGGTCCCGGCATCCTTGGCTGAATCGGAATAGCCGATCATCACTTCCTGCGGGCCGTGCAGCCGCGCGCGGTAGCCCGGCAATTCCAGCAACCGCTCGATCACCGGCCCGGCGTTATCCAGGTCGGCCAGGGTCTCGAACAGCGGCACCACGCGCATGGGCCGCTGCAAGCCGGCTTCTTTGAGCAGCAGTTGCACGGCGAGCACATCGGAGGCCGCACCGGCCATCGAGATCACGTATGAACCCAGCGACGCCGCAGGCGCTGCCGCCACCTCGCGGCAGGTCGCCAGCACTTCAGCGGTGTCAGCGGCGGGCTTGAAGTGGCCGGGCAACAGCGGCCGACGATTGTCCAGTTCGGTTTGCAGAAAGCTCAGGCGCCGCGCCTCGTCCCACTCGGCGTAGCGGCCCAGGCCCAGGTATTCGGTGATCTCACTCAGCGCGGCGGCATGCCGAGCGGCGTCCTGGCGCACGTCCAGGCGGACCAGAAACAGGCCGAAGGTCGCGGCCCGGCGCAAGCAATCCAGCAGCGCGCCTTCGGCGATCACGCCCATACCGCAGGCATGCAGCGACTGATAACACGCCTGCAGGGGCGCCAGCAGGTCCTGATTGCTCTGCAGCACCGCCGCACTCGGCTCGACCGCTGCGTGCAGGGCCTGCTGCGCCCACTGCCGGGTCGCGCGCAGGCGCTCACGCAGGACTTTGAGCACCTGCCGATAGGGCTCGGCACTGTCGCCGGCCAGGGCCTGCAACTCAGGGCTGGCTTGCTGCATGGAAAGGTCTGCAGCGAGGTGGTCGACATCGCGCAGGTACAAATCAGCCGCCATCCACCGCGCCAGCAGCAGCACCTCGCGGGTCACGGCGGCGGTCACGTTGGGGTTACCGTCGCGGTCGCCGCCCATCCAGGATGCGAAGCGAATCGGCGCGGCTTCAAGCGGCAGGTGCAACCCGGTCGCCTCATGCAGCGCTTGGTCAGCCTTGCGCAACACATTTGGGATTGCCTGCCAGAGCGAGTGCTCGATCACCGCAAAGCCCCACTTGGCTTCGTCCACCGGGGTGGGTCGAACGCGGCGGATTTCTTCGGTGTGCCAGGCCTCGGCAATCAGCCGTTGCAGGCGCTGGGTGATGTGCTCGCGCTCGGCGGCAGACAAGTCGCTGTGGTCCTGGCGCGCCAGTTCGGCGGCAATTGCATCGTATTTTTGGATAAGCGTGCGGCGCGCCACCTCGGTTGGGTGCGCGGTCAGCACCAGCTCGATCTCCAGCCGACCGACCTGACGCGCCAGCGCATCGGCACCGTGTCCCTGGGCAAGCAGGCGCTGCAACAACTGGGGCAACACCTGGTTCTCGAAGGGCTCCGCCTCACCCGGGCTGCGCCGCCGTACGCGATGGTACTGCTCGGCAATGTTGGCCAGGTTGAGAAACTGGTTGAACGCCCGCGCCACCGGCAACAGCTCGTCCTCGCTCAAACCGTCCAGGCTGGCACTGAGTTGCTCGCCGCCTTCGCTGGCACTGCGGCGCCCAGCCTTGGCGCTCTTGCGGATCTGCTCGATCTTGTCGAGAAAGGCCGGCCCATGCTGGTCCTGAATGGTCGTGCCCAACAGCTCACCCAGCAGGTGGACCTCTTCACGCAAACGCACATCGATATCAGTCATGCAGCTTCCTCGCAGTAAACGGCGCCGGCTCAAGGAACACTCGGCGCTTGCCTGTTGCCCAAGCCTAGAGAGTGGCCCACGCGGGTCTATTCTTACAAGGCCATGCTGAACCAGGCATGACGCCCTGCACTCACCTGCTCGACCCGCCAGAAGCGGCGTCGCTGACTGGAGCATCCGATGAAGATCCACGAACTGACCCAGCATTGGGAATCCACCGCCAAAGGCCGCCTGAACCCCACGCCCTATCAATTGCGCCTGGAGGTCGAAGCCGCCGCGCGCCTGGCCGCGCTGGCGGACATGTACCCCAAGCACCACCCCGAAGAACTGCTCGGCGAGCTGATCGGCGCGGCGCTGGAAGAACTCGAAGCGCACTTCCCCTATGTTCAGGGCACCCGCGTCATCGCAACCGATGAGCAAGGCGACCCGCAGTATGAAGATGTCGGCCCCACGCCTCGCTACCTGTCCCTGTCGCGCCAGCACCTGCAGCGTTTGCTCGAGCAGCCGTAAGCAACCGCCCGTCATTTTCCTGCCCAAAGAGGCGCATGTTCTGTGCGCCTTTTAAATCGCCTGTAAAGCCCATTGCAGAGCGGCTGGTAGCCGAATGCAGCTGACCAGGTCGACAATTTTACTGAACCATTGCGTAACCCCTTCGGTCGGAAATAGTGAGTCATGGCATTGCGCCGCTGATTTACAGCACCGCCTTGCAGCTTCTGCAAGGGTGCCACCCGAGCCATTACGGCCGGGATTTTTCCGGACTTTCAAGGAGTTCACCAATGGAGACGAACAGCATGATGACCCAGGACAGTACCCGCGCCTCGAACCCTCTGCGTAAGCTGAAACTGGCCGCACTGTTGGTTGGTAGCAGCGTGATCCTGGCCGGCTGTGCCGGCAATCCACCGTCCGAACAGTTCGCGGTCACCCAGTCAGCGGTTAACAGTGCCGTCAGCGCGGGCGCTACCGAGTACGCCGCAGTGGAAATGCAATCCGCCCGCGACAAGTTCAAGCAGGCTGAACTGGCCATGCATGACGAAGACTATGAGAAGGCCAAGCGCCTGGCCGAACAGGCTGAGTGGGATGCCCGTGTAGCGGAGCGCAAAGCTGAAGCAGCCAAGGCTGAACGAGCTTTGCAGGATGCCAACCAAGGCATCGAAGAATTGCGTCAGGAAGGCATGCGCGGCGCGCAGCAATAACCCCCGCCCCTTCACGACCTTCACTTGATTAAGGATGAACCGCTATGCGTAAACACGTAATGATCCCCGCACTGCTTGCCCTCAGCGTCGGCCTGGCTGCTTGCTCGTCGCAGCCGAACGTTAACCTGGAAGAGGCGCAAAGCAACTTCACCGGCCTGCAGAGCGATCCGCAAGCCGCCAAGGTCGCAGCCCTGGAAACCAAGGACGCGGGCGAAATGCTCAAGCGTGCGGAAAAGGCGTACCTGGACAAGGAAGACGAGGCCAAGGTTGATCAACTGGCCTACCTCGCCAACCAGCGTGTCGAAGTCGCCAAGCAGACCATCAACCTGCGCACGGCCGAAGCCAACCTGCAGAACAGCGCCGCCAAACGCGCTGAAGCCCGCCTGGCTGCCCGTGACGCGCAGATCCAGCAGTTGCAGAACAGCCTGAACGCCAAGCAGACCGAACGCGGCACCCTGGTCACCTTTGGCGACGTGCTGTTCGACCTTGACCGCGCCGAGCTGAAGCCGGGCGGCCTGGGTAACGTCAACAAGCTGGCTCAGTTCCTTCAGGAAAACCCGGAGCGCAAAGTGGTGGTCGAGGGTTACACCGACAGCACCGGCGCCGCCAACTACAACCAACAGCTGTCCGAACGCCGTGCCAACGCCGTGCGTGCAGCGCTGGTGAAGATGGGTGTCGGCCCGGAGCGCATCGTCGCCCAGGGCTACGGCAAGGAATACCCAGTAGCGGACAACGCCAGCTCCTCGGGCCGTGCGATGAACCGCCGCGTGGAAGTCACCATCTCCAACGACAACCAGCCGGTCGCACCGCGCTCGTCGATGGGGCAGTAACTGCCACTCGCATGACCGGCTGACAGAGCGGTAAAGAAAACCGCGCCCTTGGGGCGCGGTTTTTTTATGGGTGTTTGACGACCCAAGGTGCTCTCGCCGTTTCCGTGCAACCGGCCTAGAGGCTCAAGGCGCGTTGCAACGCACTGCCTGCTTGCGCGCATCGACCAGCACCCCGGTCAGGCCCTTCTGCTCCATGTCGAACAGCACCAACACGCCATCGATGCACTGCGCGACTTGGCTGGCCGGCTTGAGCGAGACTTTGTAGTCCTCGCCGGGGATGGTCTTGAGCATGGTGAACTCAGACAGCAGCAAGGCGTCCTCGGGTTTGGCAACGTGCAAGTAGCCGTAGTAACCCAGCACCGCCACGGTGGCGCAGACAGTGCCGATACCGGTGAGGATGAAAGGAATCAGGTTGCGTTCACTCATTGTCGACTCTCTGCAGAAGGAACTTCAGCCAGGCGCCGCAGGCCGGTGAAGCCCTGCGGATCGCCCATGAACAGCAGCATCACCTGGCGCCAGGTCGGGTCGGCGAAGGTCTGCACGTGGCCGCCAAGGGTTGGCTGGAAGACCCGAGGCGGGGGCGCAGCTTGATACAAGCGCACGCCGTTGGAAAGAGGCACCACGGCATCATCGATGCTGTGGTAGATCAGCAGCGGCAGGCCCTGTAAGCCGCCGATGGCGTGAATCGCACTGTCGCCATCGGGGATCAGCCAGGACAGCGGCACCTGCAGCGGCCAGGTCAGCCAGGCGCTGCTCAGCGTCAGGCGCGCCACTTCACGGTAGCTGGCAGGCACACCATCGAGCACCAACGCACTCAGGCGCTCACGCTGCGGCAAATGCTCCGCCAGGTAATGCACCGCCAGTGCACCGCCGATGCTTTGGCCCAGCAGCACCAGCGGCTGGCCTTGCACGGCAGGCTCGGTATCCAGCCAGGCAAAGGCTGCATCAATGTCCTGATAAATGGCGGGCAGGCTCGGAGTGCCTTCGGACAGACCATAACCGCGATAGTCGAGCATCAGCACCTGGTAGCCCTGCTCGGGCAACCAATAACTGCCGCCCAGGTGCGTGGCCAGGTTGCCGCCATTGCCGTGCAGGTGCAGCACCGTGCCCTTGACGGCCACACCGGGTTTAGCCGGCAGCCACCAGGCGTGCAGGCGCGTGCCGTCGGCCGCCGTCAGTTGCACATCGCGGTACGCCAGGCCGGCGCGCTCCGGGGTGAATGGCAGTTGCTGCTGGGGGTAGAACAGCAGGCTGCTGCAGCCCTGCAAAAGCAACAGGGTCAGGGCCAGCAGCGCCCTCAATTGCCGCCCGCGCGAACTTCCTCGCGCGCCTTGAAGGTCGACTCATAGACCCGCGCGGCCAGCCGCGAAAACGGCAGGCTCTGAATCCATACCGTACCGGTGCCCTTGAGCGTGGCCAGCACGATGCCCTCACCGCCGAACAGCATGCTGCGCAGGCCGCCTGACAAGGCAATGTCATAATCGATGCCACTGGTAAAGCCCACCAGGCAACCGGTGTCCAGGCGCAGGGTTTCGTTGTTCAGTTGCTTGCGGATCACGGTGCCACCGGCATGCACAAAGGCCAGCCCGTCGCCCTGCAGTTTTTGCAGGATAAAGCCCTCGCCACCAAAGAAGCCGGCACCCAGGCGCTTGTTGAAACTGATGCCCACCGAGGTGCCGTAAGCGGCGCAAAGAAAGGCATCCTTCTGGCAGATCAGCGTGCCGCCGATCTCGCCCAGGGCAATGGGCACCACGGTGCCGGGGTATGGCGCTGCGAACGCGACCCGCGCCGGGGTTTTGCCGGCGTTGGAAAAGTGCGTCATAAACAGCGACTCACCAGTAAGCATGCGCTTGCCCACACCCCACAATTTACCCAGCACACCGCTGGCCGAACCGTCGCCCATGCGCGTTTCAAAGCGAATGCCATCCGTCATGTAATTCATCGCCCCGGCTTCGGCGATCACCGTTTCACCGGGGTCGAGGATGATTTCGATGCTTTGCGCCGAGGCGCCGAGAATTTCGTAATCGAGTTGATGGCTGGGCATAAGGAACCTTCGGTGAGCAGCAAGTGGCGCGGACCACCCGCTTGCAGCTTTAAAGAATATTGGCGTAGTCGGCTTCGATCCGATCCAGGCTCAAATGGTTGAGGAAGTTGGAGAAGCACATCCAGGCCGACAACGAGTTGAGGTCGCGAAATTGCGGCGGCAGGTACTTGGGTGGCGCGACCAGGCCCTCATCGACCAGTTGGCGCAGGGTGCGCATGTCTTCCAGGGTGGTCTTGCCGCAGAACAGCAACGGGATCTGCTCCAGCTTGCCCTTGCGCACAGCGAGCTGGATGTAGTTGTAGACCATGATGAAACCCTTCAGGTAGGACAGGTCCTTCGTGAAGGGCAGCCCGGTGGGGCTGGAGCCGCGAAACGCGCGGCTGGCATTGCTGTAGCTGTCTTCCAGGCTGAAGCCCTGCTCGCGGTAGAAGTCGCAGACCTGGACGAAATCGGCGCCCTGCTCGGCCATGTGGATGGCGCGGGTGCGGTTGGTCAGTTTGCGCAGACGGCTAGGGTAGGAGGCGAAGGCGATGACCTCCATCAAGATCGCCAGGCCTTCCTGGGTCACGGTCGAGGACGGTGGCCCCTTAGCCAGGAAGGTGCAGATGGGCTGATTCTGCCCGTTCAGCGTGGTCGCCACGTGCACCAGCCCCTCGTGCACCTCCAGGGCTTTGACGTCGCGTTCGTTGAACAGCGCATCCGTGCGGATCTTGATGTAATCGGCGCCCGCCGCCGCATCGGCCAGAATACCGTCGGACTCGAACACGCGGATGGTGTCTTCCGCCTCGCCAAAGACCAGGTTAAGCCGCTGCTGCAACAACGCCACAGCGTCCTTGGCGGTGAGCAGCTTGGGCTCGTCCTTGAGGTCGCCGCGCTTGTCGATGTTGTTGAGAAAATCGGAAAACATCACGCCCAGATCAGCCAGCGTCGGGTCGCCAGCATGGAAGGCATCGGATGCCGCGCCATACAGCTCCTGAGAGATCAGGCCAAAGTCTTCGGTACCGCGCGCCTCGAGCATGCGGATGACCATGCGGTATTCACGGCACATGCGCCGCATGATCTGCCCCACCGGGTTGAACTGCCCCAGCAAGCGGGTGATGTCGCGCTCGATGTTCTGGAATTCGAGCTTTTTCGCGGCCGCATCAAACGCCAGCGGGCGGTTGAGGTAGTAATCACGGTCCACGGCCGGTAGCTCGCGCCCGTTGGCCTTGATGAACCCACGACGCACCGACTCGTCCCATTTCACCGCATCCAGCACGCGAATAGGCGTCTGCGCATCGACAATCCGGTCGGACAATGCCCGCACCGTCAGTTGGTAGTCATCCAGGCCAGCAACACTGTTCATGGGCGCGCTCAGGCTCCTCTATCAGTCGGGTTAGTCACCGCTACGTTGAAAACGGGCCACTTCGATAAACACATCGGCATTGGCTTGGTCATCGAGGTAGGCGAACACCGTATCCAGCGGGCTGGTGATCAGCACGCCGTCACCTTCGGCCATGTCCACGCGCTGCCCACTCAGGCGGGCTGCCTGCATTTCCTGGCCAATGCGTTTGACGTCGAGGTTGTAGATAATCAGTTCGTTGTCCGTGGTCAGCTCAAAGCCGGCAATCGCGAAGTTGGCCCCCAAGCTTTTTGGCAGGCCCGCAGACAGGTACCAGCGGCGCCCGTGGTGGGCCACGGTAAAGCCGTACTCGTCCATGTCTTGCTCGTTATCGGAGCTGTCTATCCAGGTGCGCGCTTTATAAACGTTCGAGCCCGCGCGGCTGATCTGCAGATACTGTTGCTCGCCCCATTCATTGGTGCGCGACCACTCGCCCAGCAAGGGGATGGGCGCCGCCTCGTTTGCAGGAATCGGATCGGTGAAGGTGACCAGACAACCACTCAGCAGCAAGCAGGACACAGCAACCAGTACACGCCAGGCTTTCATTACGCTCTCCTTGGACCCACTCACGACATCGACCTATGCGCGCCGCAGCACCGCGATAGTCCATCCACCTCAGGATAGCCGTCAAGCGCAGTGCACAGGCACTGCGACACGGGCAGAAAAAAGCCGCCCGAGGGCGGCTTGGTGTTAACCCTGAGGACGCATATGCGGGAACAGGATCACATCGCGGATCGACGGTGAGTTGGTCAGCAGCATCACCAGACGGTCGATGCCGATGCCCTCGCCGGCCGTCGGCGGCATGCCGTACTCCAGGGCGCGAACGAAGTCGGCGTCGTAGTGCATGGCTTCGTCGTCGCCAGCGTCCTTGTCGGCCACCTGCTGCATAAAGCGCGCGGCCTGGTCTTCGGCATCGTTGAGCTCAGAGTAGGCGTTGGCGATTTCGCGGCCACCGATAAATAGCTCAAAGCGGTCGGTAACGCTCGGGTCATCATCACTGCGACGGGCCAGCGGCGACACTTCAAACGGGTAGCGGGTAATGAAGTGCGGCTGCTCCAACTTGTGCTCGACCAGCTCTTCAAAAATCATCACCTGCAGCTTGCCCAGGCCTTCAAAGCCGAGCACCTTGGCGCCGGCTTTCTTGGCGATTTCGCGGGCTTTATCGATGTCGGTCAGGTCGTCGGCGGTCAGTTCAGGGTTGTACTTGAGGATCGAGTCGAACACTGACAGGCGCACGAAGGGCTCGCCGAAATGGAACACCTTGTCGCCATACGGCACGTCAGTGGTGCCGAGAACCAGCTGGGCCAGCTCGCGGAACAGCTCCTCGGTCAGGTCCATGTTGTCTTCATAGTCGGCGTAGGCCTGGTAGAACTCGAGCATGGTGAACTCGGGGTTGTGCCGGGTCGAAACGCCTTCGTTACGGAAGTTGCGGTTGATCTCGAAGACCTTCTCGAACCCGCCAACCACCAGCCGCTTGAGGTACAGCTCCGGCGCGATACGCAGGAACATCTGCATATCCAGGGCGTTGTGGTGCGTCTCGAACGGCTTGGCCGCTGCACCGCCAGGGATGGTCTGCAGCATCGGCGTTTCCACTTCAAGGAAATCGCGCTTCATCAGGAAGCTGCGGATGTGCGCGATAACCTGCGAACGCACGCGGAAGGTCTGGCGCACGTCTTCGTTGACCATCAGGTCGACGTAGCGCTGGCGGTAGCGCTGCTCGGTGTCGGTCAGGCCGTGGTGCTTGTCCGGCAGCGGGCGCAGCGACTTGGTCAGCAGGCGCACGTCAGTCATTTCGACGTACAGGTCGCCCTTGCCGGAACGGGCCAGGGTGCCGACAGCGGAGATGATGTCGCCCATGTCCCAGGTTTTCACCGCGGCCAGGGTCTCTTCGGACAGGGTCTTGCGGTTGACGTAGACCTGAATGCGCCCGGTCATGTCCTGAATCACCATGAACGAGCCACGGTTGAGCATGATGCGACCTGCCACCTTGACCGCAATGGCCGCCTCGGCCAGCTCTTCCTTGCTCGATTCGGCGTACTGTTTCTGCAGATCAGCGCAGTAGTTTTCGCGGCGGAAGTCGTTGGGGAAGGCATTGCCCTGCTCACGGATGACAGCAAGCTTTTCCTTGCGCTGGGCAATCAGCTTGTTTTCTTCCTGCTGCTGGTCTTCGTGAGTAAGGGCTTGGGGGTCGAGTTGTTGGTCGCTCATGGTCGTTTATCTGCCTGACGCGTAAGTGCAAATGGGTTTGGTAGGAGCCAGCGGGACGCATCGCCAGCACGCAGGCTCCTACAAGGTAAGGGTTACAGGCCCTGTTTCAGGCTGGCTTCGAGGTATTCGTCGAGGTCGCCGTCGAGCACCTTGTCGCAGTCACTGCGTTCGATATTGGTACGCAGATCCTTGATCCGCGAGGCATCGAGTACGTAGGAGCGAATCTGGTGGCCCCAGCCGATATCCGACTTGCTGTCTTCCAGCACCTGCGACGCGGCGTTGCGCTTCTGCACTTCCTGCTCGTAGAGGCGCGCACGCAGCATCTTCATCGCGGTGTCTTTGTTGGCGTGCTGCGAACGTTCGTTCTGGCAGCTGACCACGGTGTTGGTCGGTACGTGGGTGATGCGCACCGCCGAGTCGGTGGTGTTTACGTGCTGACCACCGGCACCGGAAGAACGGTAGGTGTCGATACGCAAGTCGGCCGGGTTGATCTCGATTTCGATGTTGTCATCGATTTCCGGCGAGACGAATACGGCCGTAAACGAGGTGTGGCGGCGGTTGCCGGAGTCAAACGGGCTTTTGCGCACGAGGCGGTGCACGCCGATCTCGGTGCGCAGCCAGCCAAAGGCGTACTCGCCCTTGATGTGTACGGTCGCGCCTTTGATACCCGCCACTTCACCGGCGGACAGCTCCATGATGGTGGCATCAAAACCGCGCTTGTCGGCCCAGCGCAGGTACATGCGCAGGAGCATGTTGGCCCAGTCTTGTGCCTCGGTGCCGCCGGAGCCAGCCTGGATGTCCAGGTAAGCGTTGTTGGGGTCCATCTCGCCACTGAACATGCGGCGGAATTCCAGCTTTTCGAGGATGCCACGCAGGCGCTCGACTTCGCTGGCGACGTCATCAACGGCGTCCTGGTCGTCTTCTTCGGCGGCCATTTGCAGCAGGTCACGGGAGTCGCCAAGGCTGCCTTCGAGGTCGTCGATGGTCTCGACGATCTGCGCCAGAGTGGCCCGCTCACGGCCCAGGTTCTGTGCGTACTCAGGGTTGTTCCAGACGTTCGCGTCTTCGAGTTCGCGGTTTACTTCGACGAGACGATCATGCTTTTGATCGTAGTCAAAGATACCCCCGAATGGACTGGGTACGCTCGGACAGGTCCTTGATGCTGTTGAGGATCGGGTTGATTTCCATGGCTGGCAGCACTCGTAGGTCAAACTTTCGGAAAAGCCGGCGAGTATACCGTAAATGCGCTGGGCCTGGCAGTGCGCAATCGGCCGCAGGTCTCAGCCTGCGCCTGCGCAGACAGCATATACTGCAGCCCTAACCTACTTGCTCATGGAGCTTGTCCCGCATGCGCTCAACGCACAGCCTGCGAAGTCGTTTCGCCATCCTAATCGCCTTGCTGGTCGGCTCATTGTCCTGGCTGCTCGGCACGTTGATTGGCAACGACGCAGGCCAGCGCATCCGCGAGGAGGTCGGCCGCGACCTGTCCGAGATGTCCTACACCATGATCGACAGGCTCGACCGCGACATGGAAAGCCGCGCCGGTATGCTGCAGGTCCTCGGGCAGTTGCAGGTCCTGGGGCAGTCGCGCGACACCGCCCAGGTCCGCAGCCTGCTCGACCGCTTGCAGGACGAGTTCCCCAGCATCGCCTGGATCGGCCTGACCGACGAAACCGGCACGGTGCTGGCCTCAAGCAACGGCATTCTGGAGAACGTCAGCATCGGCCAGCGCCCGGTGTTTCTGGAGGGCCGCAAGGGCCTGTTTATCGGCGACGTGCATGAGGCGGTCCTGCTGGCCAAGCTGCTGCCCAACCCCACGGGGGAAGCGATGAAGTTCGTCGACATCAGCCTGCCGGTGTATGACGCCCAGGGTAATGTGCGCGGCGTGCTGGCCTCGCACCTGTCTTGGTCGTGGGCGGACGATGTGCGTAAATCCATCCTCGAGCCGACCCAGCAGCGGCGCAACGTCGACTTCTTCGTCATCGGCAGTGATCGCACCCTGATCCTCGGCCCCAAAGAATTGATCGGCCAGCGTTTACACCTGGCAGCGCTGGATGATCTCGAGCCGGGCGAGAGCCGCTGGGCCGTCGAGCAATGGCCGGACGGTGTCGAATACCTCACGGGGCTGTCGCTGAGCCACGGGCACAAGGACTACGCCGGCCTGGGCTGGACGGTCATCGCCCGGCAGCCGGTCGAGCAGGCTTATGCCCCCGCCTATGAGGTCTTGCGCTTGATTCTGCTGTGGGGCAGCGCACTGGCCCTGCTGTTTGCGGTGATTGGCTGGCTGCTGGCGGGCTACTTTACGCGCCCGCTGCGCGAAATTGCGGCGGCCGCCGACCGCCTGAGCGCCGGCCAGCCCAGCGTCATCCCTGACCTGGCCGGCACCCGCGAAATCGAACAGCTGAGCCAGTCGATCCGCCATCTGGTCGACAGCCTGACCAACCAGGAGGCGGCCCTCGGCACCCTGGAAACCCTGGCGCACCATGATCCGCTCACCGGCCTGCCCAACCGCACCGCCCTGGACAGATTCCTGCAACACGCCCAACAGCGCGCGCAGTTGACGCAAACCACGCTGGCCTTGCTGTATCTGGACCTGGATGGCTTCAAGCCGGTGAATGATCGCTTCGGCCACGACGCGGGCGATCAGTTACTGCGTGAAACCGCGATTCGCCTGCGCGGCTGCCTGCGAGAAGGCGATCTGGTCGCGCGTTTGGGCGGTGACGAATTTCTTATGGTGCTGACCGTGAGTGGCGATGACGCCCTGCAGCAGGCCGAGCTGATCGCTCAGCGCACCCTGCTTGCCCTCGGCACCCCGGTCCGCCTGGACAATCATGAGGCGCAGGTTGGTTGCAGCATCGGCGGCGCACTCTGGCCAAGGGACAGCGAACACCTCGAAGACGCACTCAAACTGGCTGATCAGGCGCTGTACAAAGCCAAGCACGCGGGGCGCAACCGCGTGCTGTTCCACACGGCCCCGGCGCGCGGCGCCTAAACGGCGGTCGCCGCTTGCTGCGCCGGCGCCGCGACCTTCTGCTGATGCCCTTGCAGGATCAGCTCAGCTGCCTTTTCCGCAATCATCAACACCGGTGAGCAGGTGTTGCCAGACACAATCGTCGGCATGATCGACGCATCGGCAATGCGCAACCCGGCAATGCCGTGCACGCGCAGTTGTGCATCGACTACCGCATCCGCGCCCTGCCCCATCTTGCAGGTCCCCACGGGATGAAAAATGGTCGTGCCGATCTCGGCTGCCGCGCGGTGCAAGTCTTCTTCGTGTTGGTAGTCCGGGCCGGGCTTGTACTCAGTCGGTTTAAAGGCAGCGAGGGCGGGCGCCGCGACGATGCGCCGGGTCAGGCGAATGGCATCGGCGGCTACGGCCAGGTCACGCGCATCGCTTAAGTAATTGGGCTGGATCGCGGGCGCGTCGCGCACATCCAATGAACGAATGGCCACCGAGCCGCGACTGTGCGGACGCAAATTGCACACCGATGCGGTAAATGCCGGGAAGGCATGCAACGGCTCGCCGAAACGCTCCAGCGACAGCGGTTGTACGTGGTACTGCAAGTTGGCTGACGCCTGCTCAGGGCTAGAGCGCGCAAAAGCGCCCAATTGGCTCGGTGCCATGGCCAGGGGTCCACTGCGCTTGAGCAGGTACTCCAACCCCATACCCGCTTTCCCCCAGAGGCTCGAGGCAATCTGGTTGAGGGTCGGCACGCCGCTGACTTTGTAAACCAGGCGCAGCTGCAGATGGTCCTGCAGATTGGCCCCCACGCCGCGCAGCGCGTGGGCCAAGCCGATACCGAGGGACTGCAACAGCGCCGGTGCGCCTATCCCGGAGCGCTGCAGAATCGCCGGCGTGCCAATGGCACCGCTGCACAACAACACTTCGCGGCGCGCGCGAATCAGGTGTTCACGCCCCTGCCAGCGGACATGCAGCCCTTCTGCCCGCCCATCTCCCAGCGCGACTCGCTGGACTTCGGCATCCGTCAGCACACGCAGGTTGGGCCGCTTGGCAATACTGCGCAAAAAGGCTTTGGAGGCGTTCCAGCGCACACCGCTGCGCTGGTTAACCTGAAAGTAGCTGCAGCCTTCGTTATCGCCGCCGTTGAAGTCATCGATGCTGGCGATACCGCTCTGCGCCGCTGCACTGCGAAAGGCTTCGAGCACGTCCCAGGACAGGCGCTGGCGCTCCACCCGCCACTCGCCCGCCGCGCCATGCAGGTCACTGTCGCCGGCGTAGTGACTTTCCGTGCGTTTGAACAACGGCAACACATCCTGCCACGCCCACCCGGCATTGCCAGCCGCCGCCCAGGCGTCGTAGTCGCGGGCCTGCCCGCGCATATAGATCATGCCGTTGATCGACGAGCTGCCACCCAGCACACGCCCACGTGGATAACGCAGTGCACGCCCATTCAGCCCGGCTTGCGGCTCAGTGTCGTAACACCAGTCGGTGCGCGGATTACCGATGCAATAGAGATAGCCAACGGGGATATGAATCCAAGGGTAGTTATCGCGCCCGCCGGCTTCAAGCAGCAGGACGCTGACACGGGGGTCCGCTGATAACCGATTGGCCAGCAGGCAGCCAGCGGGGCCGGCGCCTGCAATGAGGTAGTCGTAGCTGTCTTGGAGTGGGTCCACGCGCGCCTCGCATCATCCTGTCGATGCGCTTGAGCCTAGACCCAAGCGTTGCACCGTGGAAATGCCCCATTGGTCGCACGCGTGGCGGTTGCCTTGCCGGCTTAAGCCTCAGCCAGCTCGCGGCGCGTCTGCGCCTCCAGCTCGGCCTTGAGTTGCGGGTCGAGCTTCAATTGGCGAGCCAGCTCGTCCAGGTAGGCGCGCTCCATAAAGTGCTCTTCATCGACCATCAGCACACTGGCGATATACATCTCCGCCGCCATTTCCGGCGTGCTCGCGGCGCGCGCCACATCGGCCGGGTCAAGCGGCTTGTTCAGCTCGCTCTCCAGCCAGCGCTGCACCTCGGCATCACCGGTGAGTTTGACGAACTCGCCCTCAATCAGCTCGCGCTCACGGGCATCAACGTGGCCGTCGGCCTTGGCCGCCGCCACCAACGCCTTGAGAATCGCCTGGCTGTGCAACTCAACCTGCGCCGCGGGCAGACGGTCCAGGGTCTGCGGCTCGCCTTGCGGCGCCTGAGCCTGCTGCGCCTGCCAGTTGCCGTAGGCTTTATAGGCAATCACGCCAAGAGCCGCCAAACCGCCATACGTCAGCGCCTTGCCACCGAACTGGCGGGCCTTCTTGTTGCCCAGCAGCAAGCCCAGCGCACCGCCCGCCAGCGCGCCTTTACCCGCGCCACCTCCCAGCACGCTGCCCAGCCCACCCTTGCCGCCGCCGGACAGCAGCCCGCCTAAACCACCGGCTGCCGATGAGCCGCCGGCCTTGTTCTGCAGCAGGTCTTGGCCAGACTTGAGCAACTGATCGAGTAAACCGCGCGTAATCATGACTGAACCTCCGTATCGGGATGCAGATCAGAGCACATCTGACCGGCAAAATTCCGCGCCTGAGGCGCGGATGTACGACCGAATATTGCAGCTCAGCGGGGCGCCAGGTGGGACACCAGCAGCTGCACGCTCTCGTTACCGCGAAACTCGTTGAGATCGAGCTTGTAAGCCAGCTCGGCCCAGCGCACGGTCGGATTCGGCCACACCTCGCGGTCGACATTGAAGGCAATGCCGTCGAGCTGCAGGCTGCCGCACTCGGTCTTGAGCACCATCTTCAGGTGACGCTCGCCGACCACCCGCTGATTGACGATCTGAAACACCCCATGGAACAACGGCTCGGGAAAATGCTGACCCCAAGGCCCAGCATTGCGCAGCGCACGCGCCAGCTCCAGGTGAAACTCAGTGGCCCCCAGCTGGCCGTCGGACAATAACCGCCCGGTGAGGTCGTCTTCGCACAGCTGACGGCGCACCTCGGCATCGAATGCAGCGGCGAAGGCCGCGAAGTTATCCTCGGGCAAGGACAAACCAGCGGCCATGGCGTGCCCACCGAACTTACTGATCAACCCCGGATGGCGCGCCGCCACCGCGTCCAGCGCGTCACGGATATGAAAGCCGGGAACCGAGCGCGCCGAGCCCTTGAGCACCCCGTCACCGGCATCGGCGAACGCAATGGTCGGACGGTGGTAACGCTCCTTGAGACGCGAGGCGAGGATACCGATCACGCCCTGATGCCAATCGGCCTCGAACAGGCACAGACCAAAGGGTATGTCATCCAGCGGCAAATCCTTGAGCTGCGCCAGCGCTTCGCGCTGCATACCCTGCTCGATGGCTTTGCGGTCCTGATTCAACTGATCAAGCTGCACGGCCATGTCACGGGCCAGGGCCTCGTCGTCACAGAGCAGGCATTCAATCCCCAGGGCCATGTCATCCAGGCGCCCAGCCGCATTCAGCCGGGGGCCGACAATAAACCCCAGGTCCGTGGAGGTGATGCGCTTGTGGTCACGCCCGGCGACCTCAAGCACCGCCCGCACGCCGGCACGCGCGCGCCCGGCACGAATGCGCGCCAACCCCTGATGCACCAGAATGCGGTTGTTGGCATCCAGCGGGACCACGTCCGCCACACTGCCCAACGCCACCAGGTCCAGCAGTTCACCGAGATTGGGCTCGGGCCGCTGGGCAAAGTCACCGCGCTCACGCAGTCGGGCGCGCAGGGCCATGAGCACATAGAACATCACGCCCACGCCGGCCAGGGCTTTGCTGGGGAAATCGCAGCCCGGTTGATTCGGGTTGACGATGGCATCGGCGGCGGGCAGTTCCGCCCCCGGCAAGTGGTGGTCGGTGACCAGCACCTGCAAGCCCGCCGCCTTGGCAGCGGCCACGCCTTCCACGCTGGAAATACCGTTATCCACCGTGATCAACAGCTCGGGCTGGCGCTGCAAGGCAACGGCGACGATCTCCGGCGTCAGGCCGTACCCATACTCAAACCGGTTCGGCACCAGGTATTCAACATGCGCAGCACCCAACATGCGCAGTCCCAACACGCCAACGGCACTCGCCGTCGCGCCATCCGCGTCGAAGTCACCGACGATCAGCATGCGCTGGCGCTGGTCGAGCGCCACAACCAGCAGGTCCACCGCGGCCTCGATGCCTTTGAGCAAACGGTAAGGAATCAGCCGCGCCAGCCCCTTGTCCAGCTCCTCGGCGGCTTGCACACCGCGGGCGGCATACAGGCGGGTTAACAACGGCGGCAGGTTACCCAAGTCGGGCAATGTGGCGGGAAGGGGGCGGGCTTCAATACGCATCGGGGTTGGGTCTACCAAATAAAAGGTCGCTCAGGTGTGCACCTGCACAGGCTGTGTCTGAGTGGCGGTCGCAATCCAGGCCGCGACTGTATCCGCAAAAACTCGGCCGGGTGCGAATGCATGGGCGCAGCTAGGCCGACCGGGACTCAACCGTGTTCAACAGCCCGGCAGTGCGCCAGCGTGCAGGCGACTCAGCGTTCGCCGGCCAGCCATTGGATCGGGATTTCGTGCTGGCCGCGCTCGTCGGTGACGAACAGCTCACCGTCACTGATCATCACGCTCCAACTGAGGGCGCGCGGCATGTCCAGTGCCAGGCTGGCGAGTGCGTCCTGGTCCAGGGCCACCACGTTGATATTCTTCAAGCTGCGCACGGGGTCCAGCGCCTTGGTCTGCCACACGCGCAAGTTGCCGTAGGCCACCAGGCTGAACTTCTCAGTGCGCCGCGAGCACCAGGTGATGCGGTCGCTGTCCGGCTGGCCGACTTCGATCCAGTGCAGCACGCGGTCGTCCAGGCTCTTCTCCCACAGCGCCGGCTCGTCGACATCCGACAGCCCGCGGCCGAACGCCAGTTGCTCGTGATAAAACAGTGCGTAGCCAATCAGCCTTGCAGCCAGGCGCTCTTCGGTTTCCGACGGGTGCCGGGCCACGGTAAAACGCAGGCTCTCGTAGACGCTGCGGTCCATGTCCGTGAGGTTCAGGTCGATCTTGTAGGTGGTGGACGGCAGTGCCATGAGCAGACTTCTTGGTTGAGCGAGTTAGCGCAGCAGTCTACCCGATGCGCAGCCTGCGGTCAGGCGGACTGATCAGGTGAACGCCTGGCGACATCCGGCCGTCTACCCTGTAAGAAAATGGAGACGCAAACATGACCTCACCCCTACCCCTGCTGCCCGACGATATCGCCCGTGCGGTGCGTTTCGGTGAACGCGACTATGCGCTGCAACGCCTGCGCGAACACCTGAACCTGAGCGAAGCAGACGCCAGCGAGCTGCTCAACCGCTATCAGGAAGACACCCCACCGATTCGCCTGCGCGGCGCTGGCATCATCCGCCGCAGCCCGCTCAATGCCCTGGTCTGGCTGGCGTTTATCGTCATACTCGGTGGCGTCGGGCTGCTGCTTAGCCGCTGAGCCATTAAAAGGCTAGCCTTGGCAGCCTCTCTGCAGTGCGTATGATGCGGCGCTTTTGGATCGCCCCTGCATGCCCCTGCGCCGTACGCTCATTCTGTTCTGCTCGCTTCTGTGTACCCCTGCCTTCGCCAACCCTCCCGCCAGCTTCAGCGCCGCCAAGAAAATTGGCTGGACGCTCTACAACCGCCAGTCGGTGGAGTTTTACTGCGGCTGTAAATTCACCGGCAACCGCGTCGACCTCAAGAGCTGCGGCTACGTGCCGCGCAAAAACGCCAACCGCGCGGCGCGCATCGAGTGGGAGCACATCGTACCGGCCTGGCAGATCGGCCATCAGCGCCAGTGCTGGCAGAACGGTGGGCGCAGCAACTGCAGCAAGAATGACCCCGTGTTCCGCCGCGCCGAGGCCGATTTGCACAACCTGGTGCCAGCCATTGGTGAGGTCAACGGTGACCGCAGCAACTACGACTTCGGCTGGCTGCCCCAGGCGCCCAGCCAATATGGCGCCTGCCCCACGGTGGTCGACTTCAAGGCGCGCAAGGTGATGCCGCGTAAGGAGATACGCGGCATGATCGCCCGTACCTACCTGTACATGGGCGACCGTTACAAGCTGCGCCTATCGAAACAGAACCGCCAACTGTTCAGCGCCTGGAACAAGACCTACCCCGCGCAGCCGTGGGAGCGTCAGCGCAACCAGTTGATGAGCTGCGTGATGGGCTGGAGCAACCCTTATGTGGGCCCTTACGACAAAGCGGCTTGCCCGCCAGTGAAGGGCCTGGCGCGGCGCTGATACGATCCACGCACACGCCGCTCATGCACCGACTGGCTGCTTTAACGCCCTATCACCGCGGGTAGCAGCTGACGCGCTACAGCCAAGAAAAAGGCCGGTCTCTTGCGAGCACCGGCCTTGTTCATTACAACGTGAGTTACAGCGGCTTGCCCCGGTTACCGTGGTTGGCCACAAAGGTCTGTACGGTCAACAGGTCGTTGGCCAACACCGTGCAGCGCTCATCGCGCTCAAACAGGTCCGCCAGGTGCGCGGGCAATTCCAGTTCGTTAGCCACACCAGCTTTTTCCACCGCTTCGGGGAATTTGACCGGGTGGGCCGTGCCGAGGATCACCATGGGCACGGCCAGGCTGCGCCGGCACTCGCGCGCGGCACGCACACCGATGGCAGTGTGCGGGTCGAGCAGCTCGCCGGACTCGGCCAGCACCTGGGCGATGGTCTCGCTGGTCTGCTCGTCGCTGACTGCCAGGGAGTCAAACAGCTTGCGCGCTTCGGTCCAGCGGTCCTGCTCGACGCTGAAGCCGCCACCCTGCTTGAAGTTGGCCATCAGCTCGGCAATCGCAGCGCCGTTGCGGCCGTGCAGGTCGAACAGCAGGCGCTCGAAGTTCGAGGACACCATGATGTCCATCGACGGCGACAGGGTTGGGTGCAGGTCGCCCTTGACGTACTGATTGCCGCTCATGAAGCGGTGCAGAATGTCATTGCGGTTGGTCGCCACAATCAGCTGGCTGATCGGCAGGCCCATGTTGCGCGCCAGGTAGCCGGCGAAGATGTCGCCAAAGTTACCGGTCGGCACCGAGAACGCCACGGAGCGTGCCGGGCCGCCGAGCTGCAGGGCGGCATGGAAGTAGTAAACGATCTGGGCCATGATCCGCGCCCAGTTGATCGAGTTGACGGCTACCAGCCGGGTGCCTTTGAGGAAGCCCTGGTCGGCGAAGCTGGCCTTGACCATTTCCTGGCAGTCGTCGAAGTTGCCTTCGATGGCGATGTTATGGATGTTCTCGCCGAAGATGGTCGTCATCTGCCGACGCTGCACCTCGGACACACGCTGATGCGGGTGCATGATGAAGATGTCGACGTTTTCACAGGCCTTGCAGCCTTCGATAGCCGCCGAGCCGGTGTCACCCGAGGTCGCGCCCATGATCACCACGCGCTCATTGCGCTTGGCCAACACGTAGTCGAGCAAACGACCCAACAACTGCAGGGCGAAATCCTTGAACGCCAGGGTTGGGCCGTGGAACAGCTCCAGCACCCACTCGTTGCCGTTGAGCTGACGCAGTGGTGCAACAGAATTGTGAGCAAACACGCCATCGGCGCCGGTGGAATAGGTCTGCTCGAGAATCTGTTTGAAGTCGGCGTCCGGAATGCTGCCGGTAACAAACGGGCGCATCACCCGAAAAGCCAGCTCGTGATACGGCAGGCCAGCCCAGGAAGCGATTTCCTCCTGGGTGAAGCGCGGCAGGTTTTCCGGCACGTAAAGGCCGCCGTCGGTCGCCAGACCGGCCAGCAGCACGTCTTCAAAGTTAAGGGCCGGTGCCTGGCCGCGGGTGCTGATATAGCGCATAAATCAAACCTTCGGTTTGAGCTTCACGCTGCACGCTTCAAGCGGCCAATGCCTGCTTAACGCGTGCAGCATGGGGCTGTGATTAATTGAGTTGCTCGACGCGGATACGCACGACTGGGCCGACCACGTCAGCCAGGGCTTCCAGCGCGCTGATCGCTTCGTTGATATGCGCTTCGAGCACGCGATGGGTCACCAGGATCATCGGCACCAGGCCGTCATGTTCCTCGGCTTCCTTCTGCATGATCGACTCGATGTTGATCCCGCGCTCAGAGAGAATGCTCGCCACCTGGGCCAGTACGCCGGGGCGATCCTTGGCCTGAATACGCAGGTAATAGGCACTTTCGCAGGCGCCGATGGGCAGAATCGGGTGCTCGGACAGCGCATCGGGCTGGAAGGCCAGGTGCGGCACCCGGTTGCTCGGGTCGGCCGTCAGCGCACGAACCACATCGACCAAGTCAGCCACAACCGAAGAGGCGGTGGGCTCCATACCGGCGCCAGCGCCGTAGTACAGGGTACTGCCGGCGGCATCGCCGTTGACCATCACCGCGTTCATCACGCCGTTGACGTTGGCGATCAGGCGATCGGCCGGAATCAGGGTCGGGTGCACACGCAGCTCAATGCCCGCATCCGTGCGGCGCGCTACGCCCAGGTGCTTGATGCGGTAGCCGAGCGCTTCGGCGTAGTTCACATCGGCAGTGGTCAGCTGGGTGATGCCTTCGGTGTAAGCCTTGTCGAACTGCAGCGGGATACCGAACGCGATGGACGCGAGGATGGTCAGTTTGTGCGCCGCATCGATCCCTTCCACGTCGAAGGTCGGATCGGCCTCGGCATAACCCAGCGCCTGCGCTTCCTTGAGCACGTCGTCAAAGGCACGGCCTTTTTCGCGCATCTCGCTGAGGATGAAGTTGCCGGTGCCGTTGATGATGCCGGCCAGCCAGTTAATACGGTTGGCGGCCAGGCCCTCACGGATCGCCTTGATCACTGGAATGCCACCGGCCACGGCCGCTTCAAACGCGACGATCACGCCCTTCTCGCGCGCCTTGGCGAATATCTCATTGCCGTGCACGGCGATCAGCGCCTTGTTCGCGGTGACCACGTGCTTGCCATTCTCGATGGCTTTGAGCACCAGCTCCTTGGCCAAGGTATAGCCGCCGATCAACTCGACTACCACGTCGATCTCAGGGTTGTTCACCAGCTCGAATGCATCGCTGGTCATGCTAATACCGGTCGTATCGTACTGCGGCTTGGGCGAGCGAATCGCAATCTGGGCAACTTCAATACCGCGCCCTGCGCGCCGGGTAATTTCCTCGGCGTTACGCTTGAGTACATTCAACGTACCGCCACCGACGGTACCGAGCCCACAGATGCCTACTTTGACCGGTTTCACACTGAACTCCCATCTGCACTGCGTAAAACGGCCGGAGCATGCTCCGGCCGTGGAATTGAGGAGCCGCACCTTACGAAGCGGCTGTTTAATAGTCAATTGGCGGGCACGGGCCTCACTGAGCTTCGAGCGCCAGCTTGGCCAGTTGCGGCGCCGGCTGATAGCCAGGAATCATCTTGCCATTAGCCAGGACGATGGCGGGCGTGCCGCTGACGCCGATCATCTGGCCCAGTTCATACTGCTTGGCCACCGGATTGTCACACTGTGCGGTGTCGACACCCTGACGGTTCTTCGCCTGGTTCATCGCCGCCTGCTTGTCCTTGGCACACCAGACGCTAACCAACTCCTGCGCCGCCGGGCTGTTCAGCCCTTGACGCGGAAACGCCACATAGCGCACTTCGACACCCAAGCGATTGAGCTCAGGCACTTCGCTGTGCAGCTTCTGGCAGTAACCACAATCCGTGTCGGTGAACACGGTGATATGGGTCTTGGGCTTATCGGCACCAAACACCACCATTTCGCTGGCCGGGATCGCATCGATCACCTTGGCCACACCCTGGCCTTCCGCTTGTTCGGTCAGGTTGACCGCCTTGCCATCCTTGAACTGGAACAGGTAACCCTGCAGCAGAAACTGGCCGTCTGCGCTGGCATACAACTGGCGACCGCCGGTGAGCTGAACCTGGTAGACACCTGGCATCGGGCTTTCGGCAATGGCTTCAATCGGCAGGTCGGGCTGAATGGACTGCAGGTTCTTGCGGATCGCCTGATCAGGATCGGCAGCCAGGGCAATACTGCTGGCCAGGCCCAGGGCCGCAATGGCAAAAAGACGGGAAACGCGCATGGAAACTCCTGTCGAGCGACGGACTGTCGAAGGTGGACGAAGCCTATCATATAAGCGCAGAAACACCGACCGCAGGAGACCAGGCGGCGCGCTCAGCCGCGTGGATGGTGCTGACTGTGCAAGGCCTGCAGACGCGCCCTGGCAACATGGGTGTAAATCTGTGTCGTCGACAGATCACTGTGACCCAGCAACAGCTGCACCACCCGCAAATCCGCACCATGATTGAGCAGGTGCGTGGCAAAGGCGTGGCGCAGGGTGTGCGGCGACAGGCTGCTGGCGATCCCGGCTACCCGCGCATGCAGCTTGATCCGGTGCCAGAACGTCTGCCGGGTCATCTGCTCACCGCGCAGACTGGGAAACAACACGTCGCTGGGCCGCCCGGCCAACAGCAACGCCCGCGCTTCGCGCTGATAGCGCTCAATCCAGGCAATGGCCTCCTCGCCCAGCGGCACCAGGCGCTCCTTGCTGCCCTTGCCGAAGACGCGCAGCACACCCTGGCGCAAGTTGACCTGCTCCAGCGTCAGCCCCGTCAACTCGCTGACGCGCAAGCCGCACGCATAGAGCACCTCAAGCATGGCCCGATCACGCATGCCCAGCGGGTCCTCGGTATCCGGCGCGGTCAGCAACGCCTCAACATCAGTTTCGGACAACGACTTGGGCAGCGGGCGCCCCAACTGCGGCAAATCCACCTGCAGCGTCGGGTCCACCGCGATCACACCTTCGCGCAGCAGAAACCGGTAGAAGCCGCGCAACCCGGAAATCATCCGCGCGGTGGAGCGCGCCTTGTAGCCTTCATTGACCCGCCAAGCCAGGTGATCGAGGATCACCGCCCGCCCGGCCTGCGACAACTCGACGTCGCGCGCCTGCAACCAGCCATTGAACAACGCCAGGTCACTGCGGTACGCCGACCGGGTGTGTACGGATAACCCTTTCTCCAGCCACAGGGCCTCGAGAAAGCGGTCAATAAGCGGATGGTCGATAGCTGCCATACAGGTCTCCATCACACAGCAGGGCAGCGTGCCCCAGAAACGAAAAAAGCAGCCCGTAGGCTGCTTTTTTCCGAAAACCAGACCTTAGCCCAGTTTTTCCTTGATGCGTGCTGCCTTGCCGGACAGGTCGCGCAGGTAGTACAGCTTGGCTTTACGAACGTCACCACGACGCTTCACAGCCAGGCTGTCGACCAGCGGGCTGTAGGTCTGGAAAGTACGCTCGACGCCTACACCGTTGGAGATTTTACGAACGGTGAAAGCGCTGTTCAGGCCGCGGTTACGCTTGGCGATAACGACGCCTTCAAACGCCTGCAGACGCTGACGGTCACCTTCTTTCACTTTAACCTGAACGACGATGGTGTCGCCCGGTGCGAAAGTCGGGATCTCTTTGCTCATCTGCTCAGCTTCGATCTGCTGAATGATCTTGTTGGTCATGCTGCGCTCCTAAGACAGGCAATCAGGCCTGCCATCGATACATTAACTATCGTCCCGCTGGCGGATGTATTCCTCCAGCAGCTTCTTCTCTTCTCCAGAAAGCGAGCGGCTTTCCAGAAGATCGACGCGTCGTTCGTAGGTCCGACCAAGGGACTGCTGCAAACGCCAGCGCCGGATGTGTTCGTGGTTGCCGCTCAGCAGCACCTCGGGAACACGTTTATCCGCATACACCTCCGGGCGGGTGTAGTGCGGGCAGTCGAGCAAGCCATCCGTAAAGGAGTCCTCCTCGGCCGAGTCTGCATGACCCAATGCACCAGGCAAAAGGCGCGTTACCGCATCAATCAGCACCATGGCTGGCAGCTCACCGCCAGACAGGACGTAATCCCCGATCGACCATTCTTCATCCACATGCGCTTCAATAAAGCGCTCATCGATGCCTTCGTAGCGGCCGGCGATCAGGATGAGTGCACCCTCATTCGCCAGCTCGCGTACTGCCGCCTGCGTCAGCGGGCGACCTTGCGGCGACAGGTAAATCACCTTCGCGGCTCCGCCGGCAGCTTGCTTCGCACTGAGCAAAGCGTCTTCCAGCGGCTTGATCTTCATCACCATGCCGGGGCCGCCACCGAAGGGGCGATCATCGACCGTATGATGACGATCGGTGGTGTAGCTGCGCGGGTTCCAGCAGGTTAATTGCAACAACCCCTGTTTCACCGCACGACTGGTAATGCCGTACTCACTGATGGCGGCAAACATTTCCGGGAACAGCGTAATGACTTCAACGCGCAGATTTGGCATCAGGCTCAGAAGTCCGCATCCCAGTCGACCTGCATCTCGCCAGCATCCAGGTTGATCGACAGCACACATTGCCCGGTATAGGGCAACAGACGCTCACGATCATCGAGGCTGCCCGCGCAGGGCTTGACCACTATCACATCGTTGGCACCGGTCTCGAACAAATGGTCGACCGCACCGAGCAATTGCCCTGCCTGATCTATGACCTTGAGACCTTCCAGCTGATACCAGTAAAACTCGCCATCACTCAGTTCGGGCAACTGGCTGCGCGGAACACAGATCTCGAAGCCGGCGTACGTACGCGCCACTTCACGATCATCAAGCCCCTTGAGCTTTGCGACCAGAACCTTGCCTTGCAAGCGTCCACTGGCTAATTCGACTTGCTTTACCTCGTGGTCACGCCTGAGCGTCCAGCGAGGATAATCGAGCACGTTGGTCAAAGGATCGGTAAAGGAATAGACCTTCACATCCCCTTTTATGCCATGCACCGAAACAATCTTGCCGAGTACGACGAGGTCTTCGGCGGGAGCTGGCGACATGCTCATAGGAGTGCTTAGGCAGCAGCCTTAGCAGCTTCCTTGAGCAGCTGAGCAACGCGCTCAGACGGCTGTGCGCCCTGACCGAGCCAGTAAGTGGCACGTTCCTGGTCAACAGACAGTTTGATTTCCGCGCCGGTAGCAACCGGGTTGAAGAAACCAATACGCTCAACGAAGCGACCATCGCGCGCATTGCGGCTGTTGGTCACGGTCAGGTGGTAGAAGGGGCGCTTTTTAGAGCCACCACGGGCAAGACGGATGGTTACCATTGAACTTCGTTCCTGTAGTCGGTGCTGCAAAACTGAAATGCACGCATAGGGCGCTAGGCCCGAAAGGCCGCATATTCTAAGGATTATCCGGACATTTGCAAATGTCTTTTTCGACCGCCCGGATAGGTGGAGACCGGCGCGAGGTGCGCCGGCTTGACGTCAACGCTTGGGCAACCCGCCAAGACCGCCGGGCAGCATGCCGCCCATACCGCGCATCATCTTGGCCATGCCGCCCTTGGCGGTGAATTTCTTCATCATTTTCTGCATCTGTTTGTGCTGCTTGATCAGCCGCCCAATGTCCTGCACCTGCGTGCCGGAGCCCATGGCGATGCGACGCTTGCGCGAGCCGCTGATCAAATCCGGATCACGGCGCTCGGCCGGGGTCATGGAATTGATGATGGCTTCCATCTGCTTGAACTGCTTCTCGGCGGCACCTTGGGCGCTGCCCATCTGCGCCAGATTGACGCCACCCATCTGCGGCAGCTTGTCCATCAACCCACCAAGGCCACCCATGCTCTTCATCTGTACCAGCTGATCGCGGAAGTCTTCAAGGTCGAAGCCCTTGCCCTTTTTCAGCTTATTGGTGAGCTTCTGCGCCTTGTCCCGGTCCAGGGTCTGCTCGGCCTGCTCAATCAGGCTGAGCACGTCGCCCATGCCGAGAATGCGCGAGGCGATGCGATCCGGGTGGAAGGGCTCGAGCGCGTCGCTCTTTTCGCCCATACCGATGAACTTGATTGGTTTGCCGGTGATATGGCGAACCGACAGGGCCGCACCACCGCGCGCATCACCGTCGACCTTGGTCAGCACTACACCGGTCAGCGGCAACGCGTCGTTGAACGCCTTGGCAGTGTTGGCAGCATCCTGACCGGTCATGGCATCAACCACGAACAGGGTTTCGGCCGGCTTGACCGCGGCGTGCAGCGCCTGGATCTCAGCCATCATCTCGGCATCGATGGCCAGGCGACCGGCGGTATCCACCAGCACCACGTCAATGAACTTGAGCTTGGCTTCGCGGATCGCCGCTTCTGCGATGGCAATCGGCTTCTGGCTGATATCGGAGGGGAAGAAGGTCACGCCCACTTCAGCGGCCAGGGTTTCCAGCTGCTTGATGGCCGCAGGCCGATAAACGTCAGCCGAGACCACCATCACGGTCTTCTTCTTACGCTCCTTGAGGAAGCGCGCCAGCTTGCCCACGGTGGTGGTTTTACCCGCACCTTGCAGGCCAGCCATCAGCACCACAGCGGGCGGCGTCACATTCAGCGCGAGGTCTTCGTTGGCCGCGCCCATCAGGCCTTCCAGCTCGGCCTGAACGATCTTCACGAACGCCTGGCCTGGGGTCAGGCTGCGCGACACCTCAGTGCCGACAGCGCGATCACGCACCTTGTTGACGAAGTCTTTGACCACCGGCAGTGCCACGTCTGCTTCGAGCAGCGCCATGCGCACTTCGCGCAGGGTGTCTTTGATGTTGTCTTCGGTCAGCTTGGCTTTGCCAGTGACGTTACGCAGGCTCTGCGAGAGGCGGTCTGTCAGATTTTCGAACATGCAGGTTCCTTTCAGGCCGACGGCCGAGGCGGTGGTCATGCAGCAAGCCGGCGATTATAACCAACTGCCCGCCGCACCGACACCGCCAGCAGTCTTTCGTCAATTCGGCGCCTATGCCACACTCCGACCTTTAGGGCTCGCCTCTCCAGGATTTATGCACCCTCTGCTCCCCAGCCTTGCAGCCGCCTGCCTGTATCTCGGCGCTGCCGCCTACCAAGGCCGCCACCTGATCCGCCGCAGCGCCCCCGACAAACGCGTGCTGGCCAGCCTCGGCGTGTTCGCCCTGCTGCTGCACGGCGCCAGCCTGTTTATGCAAATGAACAACGCCGCCGGCATGACGCTGGACTTTTTCAATGCAGCCAGCCTGATCGCGTTTGCTGTCATCACCTTGATTCTGTTGGCCTGCCGCAGCATTCCGGTGGACAACCTGCTGCTGCCGCTCTTCCCGCTCGGCGCCTTGACGGTGTTACTGGCGCAGTTCATGCCCTCCGGCACCCTTCAGCCGCTGGATGAAGAGCCGGGCATCCTGGCGCACATTCTGTTGTCGATCCTGGCCTACGGCATGCTGACCATTGCGGTGTTCCAGGCACTGCTGTTGCTGGTGCAAGACCACCAGCTCAAACACAAGCACCCGTCAGGGCTGATCCGTAACTTCCCTCCTCTGCAAACCATGGAGAGTCTGCTATTCGGCTTTCTCTGGGCGGGCTGGGTGCTGCTGTCCCTGTCGCTGTTCTCAGGCGCCGTGTTTATCGACGACCTGTTCGCTCAACACTTGGTGCACAAGACCATCCTCTCGTGCGTTGCTTGGGTGGTGTTCGCTGTCTTGCTCTGGGGTCGCCACCAGTTAGGCTGGCGCGGCCACAAGGCGATTCGCTGGACCCTGGCCGGCTTCTGCCTGCTGATGCTGGCCTACTTCGGCAGCAAGCTGGTCCGTGAATTCATCCTGCACATCTAATCCAAGCCCAAAGGCATTTTCGTGGACAACGCACACCCTGGCTTTCTGATCGGCCTGCTGATCTTTCTGCTGGCCTGCTCGGCATTCTTTTCCAGCTCCGAGACAGGCATCCTCAGCCTCAACCGTTATCGCCTGCGCCATATGGCCAAGGAAGGGCACCGCGGTGCGAAGCGCGTCAGCGCGCTGCTCAGCCGTCCTGATCGACTGCTGGGCACCATTTTGATCGGCAACAACTTCGTCAACATTCTCGCCTCCTCCATCGCCACCGTTCTGGCGATCAAGCTGTATGGCGAGGCCGGGATTGCCATTGCCACCTTGGGCCTGACCATCGCCCTGTTGATCTTTGGTGAAATTACTCCAAAGACCCTGGCCGCCCTGCACCCGGAGAAGGTCGCCTACCCGGCCAGCCTGCCGCTGCACGTGCTGCTCAAGTTGTTCTACCCACTGGTGATTTCGCTCGGCTGGATCAGCAATGGCCTGCTGCGCCTGCTCGGCGTGGACCCGGCGAGCAAGAGCAATGACGCCCTGACCACCGAGGAGCTGCGCAGCGTGGTGCGCGAGTCTGGTCATGAGCTGCCGAAAAACCGCCAGAGCATGCTGCTGGGCATCCTTGATCTGGAGCGGGTGACCGTCAACGACATCATGATCCCGCGCAACGAGGTGATCGGGATCAACCTGCAGGACGACCTTTCGACCATCGTCGGCCAGCTGCGCACCACCACGCACACGCGCTTGCCGGTGTTCGAGCAGGACATCAACCAAATCAAGGGCATCGTGCACATGCGCCAGTTGGCGCGACTGCTGACCCACGATCAGTTGACCAAGGAAACCCTGCTGGCGACCTGCAGCGAGCCCTACTTCGTCCCGGAAAGCACACCGCTGTCGACCCAGCTGTTCAACTTTCAGAAACAGAAACGCCGTATCGGCATCGTAGTGGATGAGTACGGCGATGTGATCGGCATCGTCACCCTGGAAGACATCCTCGAAGAGATCGTCGGCGACTTCAATAATCAGGACGCCCTGCGCAGCCCCGATATCCACCCCCAGGAAGATGGCACCCAAGTCATCGACGGCGCGGCCTACATTCGCGAGATCAACAAGGCCCTCGGCTGGCACCTGCCCATCGACGGCCCCAAGACCCTCAATGGCCTGATTACTGAAGCCATGGAGAGCATTCCGGAAAGCGCGGTATGCCTGAAGATCGGCGGTTATCGCCTGGAGATTTTGCAGTCGTCCGAAAACCGGGTGAAAAGCGTGCGCGCCTGGAAGGCCACCGACAAACTCAGCCTTGACGAGCCTGACGAACAGCAGGACTGAGCAACCGCTCAGCCCTTAGGCAACACCAACTGCGCGGCCAGTCCCTCAGCCCAGGTTCGATACCCCAATGCCGACGGATGAAAGCCGTCGACAGCCAGGTAGTCGCCCTGAAACGGCAGGTCCAGCACCAGATGCTGCGCCGTTTCACTAAGCGCCACCTGCGCCATCACGGCATCCAGTAGCCGCGCCCGCAGGCCCAGAACCTGGCGCAACAGCCATGGCAAGGCGCGAAAATGCTGCAGCGGCGGCACCGCTGTCAGCGCCACTCGCGCACCACCCTGCCCCAACGCCTGGCACAGGTTCAGCAACGCTTGGCGCCATGGGCGCAGAGCCGTCAGCCGGGTGGTGTCGTTAACCCCAAAGACCAGCACCACCCAATCTGCGGCAACGTGCTGTGCGCGGGGTAGCAAGCGAGTGGCAGCCTGGCCGGCCGTCAGTCCATTCTCGCCACACAGCTGCCAGTGCACGGGGCGCTGCAGACGCTCAGCCAAGGCCAGCGCCAGCTGCGCACCGAGGGCATCCTCCAACTGCGCGACGCCCACACCGACCACGGGTGACTCGCCGAGCACCAGAAGCCGCAGCGCCACCCCAGGATAAGCCGCACCCGCGACACCTTCGTGGGCTCCACCGGCCTCCGGCAAGCGCAGCGCGCGCCGCCGGGTGTGCAGCGCCAGCGGAATCAGAACGGGCAGCAAGGGCAGGGTCAACGCCCACCAGCATGCTGCCCAGCAACGTGTCACAGCTCGACGTTGACCGCCTGAGCTGCGCGAGTCGCCTTGGCCCGAGCGGTCTCTAACGACGTGTCGCGCGCCAGGGCCACACCCATGCGCCGCTGACCACTGACTTCCGGCTTGCCGAACAGGCGCAACGCCGTATCCGGCTCGGCCAGGGCAGCGCTCAGGTTGCCAAAGCTCACTTGCTGCGACTCACCTTCAACCAGCACCACCGCCGAGGCCGACGGGCCCTGCTGACGGATTACCGGGATCGGCAGGCCGAGAATCGCGCGAGCATGCAGGGCGAACTCGGAGAGGTCCTGAGAAATCAGGGTGACCAGGCCGGTGTCGTGGGGGCGTGGCGAAATCTCGCAGAACCACACCTGATCACCTTTGACGAACAGCTCAACGCCGAACAGACCACGACCGCCCAACGAACCGGTTACCGCCAGGGCGATACGCTCGGCTTCCGCCTGGGCCTTGGGGCTCATGGGTTGTGGCTGCCAGGACTCCTGGTAATCACCCTTGACCTGGCGATGGCCGACCGGCGCACAGAAGGTGGTACCGCCCACGTGACGCACGGTCAGCAACGCGATTTCGTAGTCGAAATCGATAAAGCCTTCGACAATCACCCGGCCCTTGCCGGCACGGCCACCCGCCTGAGCGTAGTCCCAGGCGTGCTGCAGGTCGGCAGCGCTCTTGAGCAGCGACTGGCCCTTGCCGGAGGAGCTCATGATCGGTTTGATAAGGCACGGGTAACCAATCGCCTCCACCGCCGCCTGGCACTCCTCGAAGGAGTCGGCGAAGCGATACGGCGAGGTCGGCAGACCGAGTTCTTCGGCGGCCAGACGGCGAATGCCTTCACGGTTCATGGTCAACTGCGCGGCACGGGCACTGGGGATCACGGTGTAGCCTTCGTTCTCCAGCTCAACCAGGGTGGCGGTGGCGATGGCTTCGATTTCCGGCACGATGTAGTGCGGCTTCTCCAGCTCGATCACTGCACGCAGCGCAGCGCCGTCGAGCATGTTGATCACGTGGCTGCGATGCGCCACCTGCATGGCCGGCGCATTGGCGTAACGGTCCACGGCGATGACTTCAACGCCGAGACGCTGCAGCTCGATCACCACTTCCTTGCCCAGCTCGCCAGAGCCACAGAGCAATACACGGGTCGCGCTCGGCGACAGCGGGGTTCCGATACGGGGCATACACAGGTTCCTTGGTAGGGGCAGTAAGAAGATGGGCCGCAACGGCCCGGGAATCAGTCAGTCGAATCGTGCAGGCAGCGCATCACAGCAGGATGCCCTTGGCGTGCGCGCGCTGATGGCAGCGCTGCAACACCTCGCGTCGTTCGGGGTTGTCCATACGGCTCCAGCGGGTGATTTCTGCTACATCACGCTGACAACCGATGCAGATGTCGTCTTCATCCAGCGCGCAGACATGCACACAGGGCGAGGCGACCGGGCGCTCGTCACTCATTCCTCGTTCTGCTCCTGCAGTTCGCGGGCGTAGCGCTCGGCGTTGTGGACGTAATGGGCAGCGCTGGCTTCGAGCATCTTGCGCTGCGCTTCAGTAAGTTCGCGCACGACCTTGCCGGGCGAGCCGACCACCAGCGAGCCGTCGGGAATTTCCTTGCCTTCGGCGATCAAGGTGTTGGCGCCGATGATGCAATACTTGCCGATCTTCGCGCCATTGAGCACCACGGCGTTGATGCCGATCAGGCTGTAATCACCGACCGTGCAACCATGCAGCATCGCGTTGTGGCCCACGGTGACCCCTTTACCAAGGGTCAGTGGGTAGCCCATGTCGGTGTGCATGACGCTGCCGTCCTGCACGTTGCTGTGCTCACCAATATGGATCAGCTCGTTGTCGCCGCGCAGCACGGCGTTGAACCAGACACTGGCGCCAGCCTCCAGGCGAACCTTGCCCACCAGGGTGGCAGTGGGAGCGACCCAGCTGTCGGCGTGGGTTTCGACCTGTGAGGGTCCCAGGCGATACTTCATGGATACTTCCTCGGCTCAGCTCAACGTAACGAAATGCGCGGGCGGACGGTGCAACTCGATGCCGGCGTCGTAGACCAGGTTGACCAACTCGACCAGCATGATGGCCGTCAGCCCCCAGATTTTATAATCCTCATACCGGTAGCTGGGCACATACCAACTAGCGCCCTGGTAATCGATACGGTGGGTGGTTTCGCGCACGTCCTCGCAGAAGAACGCCAGCGGCACGGAAAACACCGCGGCAATTTCGCCGTCATTCGGCTGGTACTCGACATAATCCGGTACCAGGCCAACATAGGGCGTAACCTGAATACCGTGCCGCGAAACCAATGTACTCAGCGGCCCGACCACCTCGACCAAACCGGGAGGCAGACCGATTTCTTCTTCGGCCTCACGCAGGGCCGTGTGAATCAGGTCCCGGTCTTCCGGATCACGCCGCCCGCCTGGAAAGGCAACCTCGCCGCCATGGGTGGACAAGCCACTGGCACGCAGGGTTAGGACGACCTCGGGCGCATCGCTGCGCGTAATGGGCACCAACACCGCCGCTTCGGGAAACGCCTGATCGGTACCCAGCAGCCGAGGGCTGTAACCGCGCACGCGGTGGAGCAGCTCATCCAGCATGATCGTTCTCGGTCTCTTTTTCTGCCTTGGATAATGGCATGAAAGCACCGGGACACCCAAGCCCTGCGCAGCTTACAGGCTGCTTTATCGGTGCTTGCCGAGCCGCCCGAGGCGCGCCAAGATAGCGCCCATCCACGAGGGCCTTCGATGAAATTCTGCAGCCAGTGCGGCGGTGCCGTCAGCCAGTCCATTCCCAAGGGCGATAACCGGCTGCGCCACGTGTGCGGTCAATGCGCGACCATCCACTATGAAAACCCGCGCATCGTCGCCGGTTGCCTGCCGGTGTGGCGTGATCAAGTGCTGCTGTGCCGACGCGCCATCGAGCCACGCCGGGGGTTCTGGACCCTGCCGGCCGGCTTTATGGAAAACGGCGAAACCGTCGAGCAGGCCGCCGTCCGCGAAACCCAGGAAGAAGCCTGCGCCCGCGTGCAGGCGCTGAGCCTGTATACGCTCTTCGACCTGCCGCACATCAACCAGGTGTACATGCTGTTTCGCGCCGAACTGGTCGACCTGGATTTCGCCGCCGGCGAAGAAAGCCTTGAAGTCCGCCTGTTCGGTGAGCACGAAATTCCCTGGGGCGAGCTGGCCTTCCCGACGATTGGGCGAACCCTGGAATACTATTTCGCCGACCGGCTGCACCACCACTATCCGGTGCGCAATGAACCGCTGGCCGCACTGCGACGCGCCCTTGGCACCTCGAATACTTGATCGGAATCTCTGCAATGCGCTGGCTGCTTACCCTGCTGTGCCTCACCCTTACCGCGCCGGCCATCGCCAGCAGTCCGACAACACCGCCGATCGATAAGGTTCTGGTGGTTAAATCCGAACGCGTGCTGCACCTGATTCACGCTGGGCAGCCGGTCAAATCCTATCGCGTATCGCTGGGCAAGCAGCCCACCGGCGCCAAGCAGCGCGAAGGTGATCTGCGCACCCCCGAAGGCTATTACTGGATCGACTGGCGCAAGCCGAGCGACAACTACCAGCTGTCGCTGCACATCTCCTACCCCAACGCCCGCGATCAGGCGCGCGCCAAGGCCGAAGGCGTTCCACCGGGCGGCATGATCATGATCCACGGCACGCCGCTGGACGAGGAATACCCCGAGTGGTTCTTCCACACGCTGGACTGGACCGAAGGCTGCATCGCCATGAAGAACGCCGACATGCGCGAAGTCTGGTCGCTGGTCAAAGACGGTACGCTGATCGAGATCCGCCCCTGACGGGCGGACACTCAGAGGGAAATGCGGCGCATCGCCGAGGATGCGCCGGGTAGGCTTACACCAGGGTCATCAGCGCTTCGCGGCTGAAGGGCTTGATGTCCTGCTCGCGGCCATCGCGCACCTTCACCGCCCAGTCCGGATCGACCAGCAGCGCACGACCGACCGCCACCAAGTCGAATTCCTCACGGTTCAGGCGCTCCAGCAGGTTCTCCAGGCTCGCAGGCTCGGCCACCTTGTCAGTGTTGACCATAAACTGCAGGAACTCGCCATCCAGGCCGACGCTGCCGACAGTGATGGTCGGTTTGCCGGTCAGCTTGCGCGTCCAGCCGGCCAGGTTCAGATCGGAGCCTTCGAACTCCGGCTCCCAGAAGCGTCGTGTCGAGCAGTGGAAAATATCCACGCCGGCATCGGCAAGCGGCTGCAGGAAGGCACCCAGGGCTTCCGGCGTTTCCACCAGGCGCGCACTGTAGTCCTGCTGCTTCCACTGAGAGAAACGGAAGATGATCGGGAAGTCCGGGCCAACCTCAGCCCGCACGGCCTTCACCAGCTCGATGGCAAAGCGCGAACGCTGAGCCAGATCACCACCGTACTCATCCGTGCGCTGATTGCTGCCGGCCCAAAAGAACTGGTCAACCAGGTAACCGTGGGCACCGTGGATTTCCACGCCATCCATACCAATGGTTTGGGCGTCCTTGGCAGCCTGGGCGAAGGCGGTGATGACGTCGTCGATATCGGCCTTGGTCATGCCGTGCACCACCACATGACCGTCTTTGAGCTTCTCGCTCGGGCCGTAACCAGGCACGCTGGCATCCGGCTCAGTACCCAGTTTGCGCACATTGCCCACGTGCCACAGCTGCGGAACGATCTTGCCGCCTTCGGCGTGCACCGCATCGACCACCAGCTTCCAACCCGCCAGGGCGTCGTCACCGTAAAAACGCGGTACGTTCGGGTAGCCGTTGGCCGCCTTGTGACCCACGGTGGTGCCTTCAGTGACGATCAGGCCAACGCCTGCTGCCGCACGGCGGCGGTAGTACTCAACAACTTTGGCATTGGGTACGCCACCGGGCGAGAACGAACGTGTCATGGGCGCCATCACCACACGGGTTGGCAGGGTCAGAGCGCCCAGGCTGAACGGTTGGAACAGGGCTTTTACCGGGTCAGTCATCGTCAATCCTCTCGCCGGCAGGCAGGCCGGTTTTCTGGTCGTAGGGTGTGCGCACAGCGGACAGCGCACCATGAATGGCGCGCAGGATAGGTCCGGCCACCGGGCACGCCCAGCACTATTGATATGCGTGATCGGCAGCCAGAAGACTTAAGGCTCAGCGCCAAGTCACCTGCTGCTCCAGGGGAAAGCGCAAACGCGGGTTATAGACCCCGTTGTCAGCCGCCTCGCCCACCGCCAGCAGCATGATCGGGATGGCCTGGCGCGGCAGCGGCAGCACACGGCGCAAACGCACTTCATCAAACCCTTCCATTGGGCAGGTGGCAAAGCCATGGCTTTGAAACGCCAACATCAAGTTTTGCGCCGCCAACGCCGCGGACTTGACCGCCCACAGACGCATCTGTGTGTGGCTATTGGGGCTGCGCATCAACGGCTTGCGCAATGCCAGCAGGCGCACCAGTTGACGCTTGAAAAAGCCATAGAGCCCGAATGGCCCCTGGTTGTATTGGAAAGGCGCGGTACGCGTGTAGAAGTGGCGAATGCGCGGCGGCACTTCGGCCTCAGGCCATAGACGCAGGATATCGGCGCAGGCTTGCCGCCAGGTATCGGGGCGCGCCAGCACGGCGATGATCAGGGGCGCGCGCGCGGCATGCTGGCTCATGCAGATCGGATGCAGGGCGCCGAGCAGCGCCGGATCGCGAATGACCTGAAAGCTCCACGGCTGCAGGTTGCAGGAGTTGGGTGCAAGCATCGCCAGCTCCAGGCAATCCCGGATCACCGCCTCAGGCACCGGGGTATCGGTAAAGCGGCGTACCGCCCGACGGCTTTCGATCAATGCACGCAGCATGTCGGCCGGCGCGGTCACGCGGGGCTCAATTGGCAAAGTCATGGGCAAGCTCCTGGGCGTGAGCCCGCGATTAAGCCGGCGTGACACCTGAGCGACAACCACCCAGGTCGCAAGGTCCTGAGTTTGGCCAATATGGCGCCGACGAACGGCGCCATATTGACTCAGCCGAGGGCTTTTTCGATGGCCTGGATCAACGCTGGGTCATCCGGGGTGGTGCGCGGCGAGAAGCGCGCCAGCACGCGGCCGTCTTGCCCGACAAGAAACTTCTCGAAGTTCCAAGTGATATCACCGGGAAACTCCGCACCCTCGCCTGCCAGCAAGCGATACAGCGGATGACGCCCTGGACCGTTGACCTCAAGCTTGCTGCTCAGCGGGAAGCTCACCCCATAGTTGAGGCTGCAGAACGCCTGGATCGCCTCCTCGCTGTCGGGTTCCTGGCCCGCGAACTGATTGCAGGGCAGGCCCAATACGCTAAAACCCTGGTCACGGTACTGCTGCTGCAGTTTTTCCAGGCCCGCGTACTGGGGCGTCAGGCCACACTTGGACGCCACGTTGACGACCAGCAGCACCTGCCCCTTGAAAGGCGCTAGGGGAAGATCCTGGCCATCCAGTGCACGCAGATTGAGGTCGTGAAAGGCACTCATGATGGAACTCCTAAGAAGACAACAGCAGGCGACGCAACGGACAAAAAAGGCGCCTTTCAAAGGCGCCTTTTACTCAACTCAGCTTAGCAGCCGGCTGCACAGTTGCGACGACCATAAGTCGTCTTGCGAGCACGGCATAGCATCACTGAATCAATGGTGATGACCGCCTTCGCCATGGATGTGACCATGGGCGATTTCTTCGGCACTGGCATCACGCACATCGACAACCTTGACCTTGAAGTGCAGGCGCTGGCCAGCCAGAGGGTGGTTGCCGTCAACGATCACGTCGTCACCGTCGAGGTCACGAATGGTGACGATCTGCATGCTGCCATCCGGGCCGGAGGCGTGGAACTGCATGCCCACTTCCAGCTCATCGACGCCTTCAAACATCGAACGATTGAGGGTCGCGACCAGCTCGGCACTGTATTCGCCGTAGGCGTCTTCAGGCTCGACCGCAACATCCAGCTCGTCGCCGGCTTGTTTGCCAACCAGGGCTTTTTCCAGGCCACCGATAATGTTGCCGGCGCCTTGCAGGTAAACCAGCGGTGCGCCGCCAGCGGAACTATCGATCACCTCACCGGCATCGTTGGTCAGGGTATAGTCGATGGAGACGGCCTTATTGGCGGCGATCAGCATGGGGCAGGACCTTTTGCTCGAAAATAATGAGTCGACGAGTTTACCCAAGGCCACGCCCGAAAGCGAACTCGACGCAGACGGACGGCCCTGTTCTGGCGCACCTGCGACGGTGCGCCTGCTTGACTTCCGTCAGGACGAGGACGGCCACTGGGTGGCAATCTTGTCCTGTGGCCACACCCAGCACTTGCGTCACCAGCCGCCCTGGCAAAATCGGGCCTGGGTGCTCAACCCCGCTCAGCGCAAGGCCGCTCGCGGCAGCCCATTCACCTGCGGCTGGTGCGTGCAAGACGCCACGTCACCCCACAAGGAGCCCAAATGATTCTGGTGATCAACTGCGGAAGCTCATCAATCAAGTTCGCGCTGGTTGCCGCCCAGCCCGGTCCGTTCATTCTCAGCGGCCTGGCCGAACGCCTGGGCAGTGACGCAGCGGTGCTGCACTGGCAGCACGACGGCCAGCAACACAGTGAAGCGCTGCATGGCGGCGATCACCGCGCCGCCCTCGCAGCCCTGCTGCCCAAAGCCCAGGCGGCGAGCGCTGGCGGCCTGCTGGGCATTGGCCATCGCGTGGTGCATGGCGGCGAGCACTTTACCCAGGCCTGCCGCCTGGACGCTGAGGTGATCGCTTCAATCCGCGCCATTTCGCCTCTGGCGCCGCTGCACAATCCGGCCAGTTTGCAGGGCATTGAAGCCGCGTTGGCGGTGTACCCGCAGTTGCCGCAGGTGGCGGTGTTCGACACCGCGTTCCACCAAACGCTGCCTGAACACGCCTACCGCTATGCGCTACCGGAATCGCTGTACCGCGACCACGGCGTGCGCCGTTACGGCTTTCACGGCACCAGCCATCGTTACGTCAGCCACCACGCCGCGCAACTGACCGGCCTGGCCGTGGAAGACAGCAGCTGGCTGGTCGCCCACCTGGGCAATGGTTGCTCGACCTGCGCGGTGGTCAACGGCCAGAGCCGCGACACCAGCATGGGCCTGACCCCGCTCGAGGGGCTGGTGATGGGCACCCGCAGTGGCGACGTCGACCCCAACCTGCATGGCCACCTGGCCCGTACGCTGGGCTGGAACCTGACGCGCATCGACGCCATGCTCAACCAGGAAAGCGGCCTGCTCGGTCTGTCCGGTTTGAGCAATGACATGCGCACGCTGGAGCACGCGCGGGCAGACGGTCATGCCGGCGCAACCCTGGCCATCGAGGTGTTCTGCTACCGCCTGGCCAAGTCGCTTGCGGCCATGGCGTGTGCACTGCCGCAGCTGGACGGGCTGGTCTTCACCGGCGGCATTGGCGAGCACTCGCCGCTGGTCCGCGCCACCACGGTGGCGCACCTCAAACTGCTCGGCCTGGCGCTCGACGAGCCGACCAACCAGCGCACCCGTGGCGGCGCCAGCGGCCCGATCCATCGCCAGGGCTCTCCGCGCGTGCTGGTGATCCCCACCAATGAAGAACGCCAGATTGCCCTCGACACCCTCGCCTTGCTCACGGCCTGATCATTAAGGAAGCCCCATGCACACGTTTTTCATCGCACCCACCGGCTTTGGCGTCGGCCTCACGTCCATCAGCCTTGGCATGGTCGGCGCGTTGCAGCGCGCCGGGCTCAAGGTCGGGTTTCTCAAGCCCATCGCCCAGCCGCACCCTGGCGACCTCGGCCCCGAACGCTCCAGCGAGCTGATTGCCCGCACCCATGACCTGCACTCCCCGCGGCCGCTGGCGCTGGCCCATGTCGAACGCCTGCTCGGCGATGGCGACCTGGATGCACTGCTTGAAGAAATCATCAGCCAGTATCAGGAAGCCGCCCGCGGAAAGGACGTGGTTATCGTCGAAGGCATGGTGCCCACCCGCCAGGCCAGCTATGCCGCGCGGATCAACGTGCACCTGGCCAAGAGTCTGGACGCCGAAGTGATTCTGGTGTCGGCGCCTGAGCAGGAAAGCCTAGGCGAGCTGGCCGACCGGGTGGATATTCAGGCGCAGCTGTTCGGCGGGCCAAAAGACCCCAAGGTGCTGGGCGTGATCCTCAACAAGGTGCGCAGCGAAGACGGCATCGAAGCCTTTGCTGCGCGCCTGCGCGAACACTCACCGCTGCTTCGTAATGATGACTTCCGCCTGCTCGGCTGCATCCCCTGGCTGGAAGAGTTGAATGCCCCGCGTACCCGTGACATTGCCGAGCTGCTCGGCGCGCGGGTGCTCAATGCCGGCGACTACGAGCAGCGCCGGATGCTCAAGATTGTGCTCTGCGCCCGCGCCGTGGCTAACACGGTGCAACTGCTCAAACCCGGCACCCTGGTGGTGACACCGGGCGACCGCGACGACATCATCCTGGCCGCCAGCCTTGCGGCGATGAACGGCATGCCCCTGGCCGGCCTGTTGCTGTGCAGCGATTTTCTCCCCGACCCGAGGATCATGGAGCTGTGCCGTGGTGCCCTGCAGACCGGCCTGCCGGTGATGACTGTAGCCACCGGTTCTTATGACACCGCCACGCACTTGAACCGGCTTAACAAGGAGATTCCGGTCGACGATACCGAGCGCGCATTCAAGGTGGCCGACCATGTCGCCGGGCACCTCGACTACGACTGGCTGAGCGCCCGCTGTGACACGCCACGCGAGCTGCGCCTGTCGCCACCGGCGTTCCGCTATCAGTTGGTGCAGCGCGCCAAGGCGGCCAACAAGCGCATCGTCCTGCCCGAAGGCAGTGAGCCGCGCACCGTGCAGGCGGCCGCCATCTGCCAGGCGCGCGGCATTGCCCGTTGTGTGTTGCTGGCCAAGCCGGAGGCGGTGTATGCCGTGGCCAGTGCGCAAGGCATTGAGCTGCCAGCGGGCCTGGAAATTCTCGACCCGGACCTGATCCGCTCGCGCTATGTCGCACCCATGGTCGAGCTGCGTAAAGGCAAGGGGCTCAACGCGCCGATGGCCGAGGCGCAGCTTGAAGACAGCGTGGTGCTGGGCACCATGATGCTGGCGCTGGATGAAGTCGACGGCCTGGTGTCTGGGGCGATCCACACCACGGCTAACACCATCCGCCCCGCCCTGCAGCTGATCAAGACCGCGCCCGGCTACAACCTGGTGTCATCGGTGTTTTTCATGCTGCTGCCCGACCAAGTGGTGGTCTATGGCGACTGCGCCGTCAACCCAGACCCCAGCGCCGCGGAACTGGCAGAGATCGCGCTGCAGAGCGCGGCGTCAGCGCTGGCGTTCGGCATCGAACCGCGGGTCGCTATGCTCAGCTACTCAACAGGGGATTCGGGCAGCGGCGAAGAAGTGGAAAAGGTCCGCGAAGCCACCCGGCTGGCCCGCGCACAGGCGCCAACCCTGCTGCTCGACGGCCCGCTGCAATACGATGCCGCCGCCATCGACAGCGTTGGCCGGCAGAAAGCCCCCGGCAGCCCGGTGGCAGGCCGCGCCACCGTGTTCGTGTTCCCCGACCTGAACACTGGCAATACCACCTACAAGGCGGTGCAGCGCAGCGCGGATTGCGTGAGCGTAGGGCCAATGCTGCAGGGCCTGCGCAAACCGGTGAATGACTTGTCGCGGGGTGCCTTGGTCGATGACATCGTTTACACCATTGCCCTGACCGCCATCCAGGCTGCAAGCCCGCCGGCACCCCGGCTCTCACCGGCAACTTCAGCAGACTAAGGGGGTAATAAGCGGCGATTGGCAGCGATCATCAGTGTTCGGCGGGCTTGCAGTTCGTGGCGTACACGCTAACCTGTGCGCCGACCGACCCACCTTGTTGGGTCTCTGATGAGCCGCGCCACTGCGCCGGCGACCCTCGCTGAACGCGTGTGTCGCCAGCCTGCGCCCTGTTCCGGAGGCATTTGCCCCCATGCTGCATGTCCTGCCCGCGCCCCTAAGAGGCGTCATTGGCGCCAGCCTGTTGACCGTCAACACGCTGTTCTGGTGCTGCCCGTTGTTTACCGTCACGCTGCTCAAGGTGTGCCTGCCCTTCCCTGCCGCGCAGCGCGCCTGTGCGGCCGTGATGAATGTGGTGCACGAAGGCTGGATCAGCTGCAACAAGGTCTGGATGAACGCGCTGGGCCGCACTCACTGGCATGTCGAGGGTCTCGACACGCTGGACTATCAGCACAGCTATCTGGTTACCAGTAATCACCAGAGCTGGGTCGATATCCTGGTGCTGCAGTACCTGATGAACCGCCGCGTGCGCCCGCTGAAGTTTTTCCTCAAGCAGGAATTGATCTGGGTCCCGGTCATCGGCCTGTGCTGGTGGGCGCTGGGGTTCCCGTTCATGAAGCGTTACAGCAAGGCTTACCTGGCCCGCCACCCGGAAAAGAAAGGCCAGGACCTGCTGACCACGCAGCGCACCTGCGCGCGCTTTCGCGGCACCTCCGTGGGCATTTTCAACTTTCTCGAAGGCACACGCTTTACGCCTGCCAAACATGCCGAGCAGCAGTCGCCGTACCGCTACCTGCTCAAACCCAAAGCGGGCGGCATTGCCTTTGTGCTGGATGCCATGGGCGACCAGCTGCACCGTATCGTCAACGTCACCATTCACTACCCAGCCGGCAATCCAGGCTTCTGGTCGCTGCTCAGTGGCAAGCTCGACGACGTGGTGGTGACATTCGAGGCCTTACCCATTCCAGCCTCATTCCTGGGCCGCAACTACGACCAGGACAGCGAATATCGCCAAGCCTTTCAGCTGTGGGTCAACCAGCTGTGGGACGCCAAGGACGCCGAACTGGACGCGCTGCACCGCCGCTATCCAGGCCCGACGTCGCGTTGAGGCGGGCATGCCTAAGGCCTGCTGAAATGGCGTTGCCTAGCCCACATCCGTCAGTGCCTGCCAAGCCACTTGCGGTGTGAGCGCCAGGGCCTGCTCGATCGGCAGGCCAGGCGCGACCAGAAACCCCTGCATGATGGCGCACTGATGGGCCAGCAACCATTCGCGCTGGGCGTGGGTTTCCACACCCTCGGCAATGACTTCCAGCCCCAGGTGGCGGCCCAGGTCGATGATGGTGCTGACCACGGCCGCGTCACGCGGTGAGTCGAGCATATTGGCGATAAACAGGCGGTCGATCTTCAGGGTGTCGAGCTCGAAGTGCCGCAAATAAGCCAGCGATGAATACCCCGTGCCGAAATCATCAATCGCGATGCGCACGCCGAGCCTGCGTAATTGGCCGAGCTGCTCGCGGGCGGCGTCGATGTCCTGCATCAGCGCACTTTCGGTGATTTCCACTTCCAGCTGATTCGGTTGCAAGCCTGAAGCATCGAGCGCTTCACGCAATGTTTGGCCCAGGTTGGACATGGCGAACTGCACGGGGCTGACATTCAGGCTCAGGATGATGTTGTCGCCGAACTGCTGTTGCAGGCGCGCCAGTTGCTCGGCGCCCTTGCGAAAGATCCAGCCGCCCAGCCGGTTGATCAGGCGTGTTTCTTCAAGCAGAGGGATAAACACCCCTGGGCCGATTTCCCCGGCCTGGCTGTGCTGCCAGCGCAACAGTGCCTCGAAGCCGCGGACCCGGCCGGTGCCCAGGTACACCTGGGGCTGGAACACCAGGCGAAATTCGTCTTGCTCAATCGCACGACGCAAACTTTCTTCAAGCATCAGCCTGGAGCGTGCACGGCCGTTCATTTCCTGGGTGAAAAAGCGGTATTGCTGACGCCCTTCGCGCTTGGCCTCGTACATGGCCATGTCGGCAGCACGCAACAAGCCCTCAACGGTGCGGCCGCACTCGGGGAAGCAGGCGATGCCGACGCTGGCACCCACAGTGAAGTCGAGGCCCTCGACATTGCGCGGTATCGCCAACTGCTCCATCAGCTTCTCGGCCACCCGCGCGGCATCTTCGGGGTGGTCAAGGTCATCAAGCAGCGCGGTGAATTCATCGCCTCCAATGCGCGCCAGGACATCGTATGGCCGCAAACTGGCGCGCAGCTGCTCACCGACCTGGCGCAACAGTTGATCGCCCGCTTCATGCCCGAGCGAGTCATTGATGCGTTTGAAACCATCAAGGTCCAGGTAAAGCACCGCCATACGGCGACCCTGCCGTTCGGTTCGCGACAGCGCATTCGCCAGGGCCTGATGAAAGCCGCGGCGGTTGAGCAACCCGGTCAACGGGTCAGTCACGGCCAAGGCCTCAAGTTGCGCGTGCAGACAATGCACAACGGTCATGTCTTGCACCACCAACACCATGGCCTGCCGTGGCGCCGGCAAGGGCGTGCATGACCACGCAACCGGCACCTTCTGCCCATCTCGGGTCTGCAGGCTGGTTTCGTGCAAGCGGTAAATCAAGTGTGCCCGCCAGTGCTGATAAAACGCTGACGCGTGCCATCCCTCAGCGCACTGGTCGGCCGGCAGGTAATCCAGCAGGCTGTGTGCCTGCAGTTCATTCACCGGGCAGTTCAACATGCTGGCAATGGCGGGGTTGGCAAACTGGATGCGGCCGTCCTCACCCACCACCAGAATGCCGTCACCGGCATGTTCCAGCACCGAGGCGCTGAACGCCCGCGCTTGTTCCAGCTGTTCAGTCAGCAGGCGTAACTCTTGGCGATGCCGCGCATGGTCGAGTAGCGAGCAGATCTTGTGCCGCAGCACGCGGGTGTCAAAGGGTTTGAGCATGAAATCCACCGCACCGGTGGAGTAGCCCTTGAGCACTGCGTCCTCGGTTTGTGCGATGGCTGAAACAAAAATAATCGGGGTGAAACGGGTTCGCGGATTGCCCCGCATCAGGCGCGCCACTTCGAAACCGTCCATGTGGGGCATCTGCACGTCGAGCAGCACCAGCCCGACTTCCTCTTCAAGCAAGCACTGCAGCGCGGCCTCACCGGAAGCCACACACCGCAGCCGCCAGTCACCTTGCTCAAGCAAGGCCTCCATCGCAGCGAGGTTCTCCTGTCGGTCATCCACCACCAACAACACCTGGCGGCGAGCCAGGTCGTTCATCTGTGCAACCGCCATAAGGCACTCCTCAACTGATACAGCGGCCATCCTTCAGCCCTGCCGCACAGCGTAGACCAGTTAAACCCTGGCAGCTCAGCCAACAGCCCCACGCTCCAGCCACTGTATGAGCCGCTCAAGCAACTCATCGCGGGCCACCGGTTTGGCCAGGTAGTCATCAGCGCCGCAGGCCAGGCATTTATCGCGGTCGCCCTTCATCGCATGGGCGGTCAGGGCAATGATCGGCACCTGGCACCCGTGTTCCTGTTTAAGCAGGCGCGTGGCGGTGTAGCCGTCCATCACCGGCATGGCCATGTCCATGAGGATCAGGTCGTGCCCACCCTCAAGAAACCGCTCGATGGCCTCGCGCCCATCCTTCGCCGTACTGATCTGTAGCCCGGCATCATCCAGCAGCGCACTGAGCGCGTAGACGTTGCGAATATCATCGTCGACCAGCAGCACGCGACGGCCCTGCAGGCGCTGCGCACGTGTAGCAGGCGCAACTTGGGCAATTGGCGCGGGGACTGCGCCGAGAAAGCCCTGGACCGCTTGGCTCAGGCACTGCAGGTCGTCGCCCTGCTTACGCACCACTACGGCACTGAAGCGGCGCAGTTGCTGCAAATTACGCTGGCTGATGTCGACACCGGTGTTGACGACAACGCGCTGGCCGTCCAGCGGACGCAGCTGATCGAGCTGTTCAAGCAGGGCGAAGCCATCTTGGTCAGGCAGGTTGAGGTCAATGACCAAGGCCGCAAAGGGCTGCTCAACATAGGCCAGCCGCGCAGCCGCACCATCGGCACAGGCGATCACGGCAAACCCGAGCTGCTGCAGGTAATCACGGTAAAACTCGCGCTCTACCGCCACATCCTCGACCAGCAACAAGGCCGACGGGGGGCTGTCGCTGGTGTGCTGCAGGCGGGCGAAAACAGCGGCCAGATCATCTTGGCTGATGGGCTTGACCATGTAGCGGGTGCCGTCCTCGTTCCAGTCCGCCGGTTGCGGCACGCAGGAAATAATATGCACCGGAACATGGGTGTATGACGCCTGGCTGCGTAAGCGTCGAAACAGCTGCCAGCCGCTGATATCGGGCAACAGAATATCCAACACCACGGCACTGAAGTGCTCCTGCTGCAGCAGCGCCAGTGCCTGCAGCCCCGTCCGACAGTGCACGCTGGCAAAGCCATGGGCTTGTGCCTCTTCCACGAGCACCGCGGCGAAGTTCACGTCGTCCTCGACAATCAGGACGGTGGCCCCGGCCCCCCGTCGCACCGGCTGCATGCCAGTCCCGCTGTCTGACTCTTGCACAGGTGCGATCTGCACCGGCAGGCGCACGGTAAAACAGGCGCCTTCGCCAGGCGCGCTGTGAACGCTGACGTCACCCTCCAGGGCTTGCACCAGCTGTCGGGTGATCGCCAGCCCCAGGCCCGTACCGCCGAAGCGCCGGCTGGTGGAACCATCAATCTGCTGGAACGCCTGGAAGATGCGCTCGTGCTGATCAGCGGCAATGCCAATACCGCTGTCCTGCACACGAAAACGCAGCCACTCGTGCGCCTCATCACCTTGCAGCTCAGCCTCCACATCGAGGCTGACCGTGCCCTGCTCAGTGAACTTCAGGGCGTTGGACAGCAGGTTGCGCAAGATCTGCGTCAGCCGCACGCGGTCTGCCAAGATCAGCCGTGGCACCCCTTCCGCCAGTCGCGTGTGCAGTTGCAAGCCTTTAAGCTCCGCCATCGGGCGCAGGCCGGCATCCAGCTCAACGAGCATTTCCTGCAGGTCCATCGGCTCAATCTTCACCTGCATACGGCCGGACTCGACCTTGGCCAGGTCGAGGATGTTGTTGATCAGCTGCAGCAGGTCGCTGCCGGCGCGGTAGACGATATCGGCGTGCTTGCTTTGCTTGTCGGTCAGGTTGCCGCTGGTGTTTTGCCGCAACTGATCACTGAGGATCAAGATGCTGTTGAGCGGCGTGCGCAGCTCATGGGACATGTTGGCGAGGAACTCGGACTTATACCGGTTGGCCAACACCAATTGCTCGGCTTGGTCCCTTAAGCGCTGCTCCGCCGCCTTACGCTCACTGATGTCGATGATCACCGCCTGTACCAACACCTCGCCACCACTGTGCAGCGGCGAAAGCCCGACCTCGAGCGGGATCAAGTGGCCGTCGCGGTGCTGGCCAAACAGGTCGCGATTACCGCCCATACGACGTGGCTCAGGGCTGACCAAATACCCCTCACGGAAGGGCACATGCCCGCCGCGCAGGCGCTCAGGCAGCAGCATTTCTACGGGCTTCCCGAGCATGTCTTCACGCAGATGACCGAACAGCTGCTCGGTTTGCCGGTTGACCATGCTGATCTGCCCACGGCTATCGACCAGCACAATGGCATTGGGCGAGGCCTCGACCACCAGACGAAACCGCTGTTCGGCGGCCTTGCGCTCGCTGATGTCGATGATCACCGCCTGCACCCAGGTCTGCGTACCGCTGCGAATCGGCGACAGCCCCACCTCCAGAGGAATCTGCCGCCCGTCGCGGTGCTGACCGAACAGCTCGCGGTTGTTGCCCATACGCCTTGGCTCGGGCGCCGCCTGGTATGCACTGCGCTGGCCGACATGGGCGGCGCGCAGGGCCGTGGGCATCAGCACCTCCACCGGCTGGCCGAGCAACTGTTGACGGCCGTAGCCAAACAGCTGCTCAGTCTGCTGGTTGACCATGGTGATCAGGCCGTCGCTGTCGACCAGCACAATGGCATTGGGCGAGGCTTCGACCACCAGGCGGAAGCGCTCCTCGGCACTTTTGCGCAGGCGCAGATCAACCAGCGTGAGCAGGTAGGTAAGACCCGCTGAATCACTGAGTGTGGACAGGCTCAGTGAGACGGGCAGTACGCCGCCGCCCTCGGGGCACACATCGTAATCGCGGGTGGCCGTCGGCGTGCCCAGGGTTGCAGCCAGCTCGGCCAGGCTACCGACAATGGGCACGAATCGCATAACCCTCTCGCCGTGCAGCGCAGACGGCGTGGACTCAAGCAGCTCAGCAGCACGCAGGTTGGCCATGGCAATGCGCCCCTGGGCATCGCACAGCAACGTCGCGACGGGCAAACGCTCGACCAACTGACGAAAGCGCTCCTCACGCTCGCGCACTTGGGCCGTGGCCTGCCGCGAGCGCGACAACTCACGCTCACGGCCATACAGGTAGCCACCGACCAGCAACGCCAACAGGCTGGCGGCACACAACGCCAGCACAAGGTTGAGCAGGCCACGGCCATTACCGAGCGCCGCCTCGTAGTGAGGTGTGCTGGCGACGTCCAGCAGCCAGATACGCCCGTACAACGGGAGCTCCAACTGCTGACGGAAACGTGCTGGATGCAGTGATGCAAGCGAGTCCACACTCAGCAGCTCGCGGGTGGTCGCCGCCTGATCACGGATCGCAATGGAAAACAGCCGGCTTTGCGGCCCAAGAATGCCGTCCATCAGCTCCTGGCTACGAAAGCCGCCGTAGACCAGCCCGGTCAATTGTTGCTGACGTGCCTCGGGGTCCTGCAACAAAGCCCCATGCGCATACACCGGCAAATAGAGGATGACGCCTGTTAGACGGTTATCGTCGATGTCCTGACGCAGGGTCACAGGTGCACTGAGCACAGCCTGGCCACTGCGCTGCGCCGTTTCGATGGCCAGCCGACGAATCGGCTCGGACAGCATGTCGTACCCTTCGACTTGCCGGTTTTGCCAGCTCTGCGGGCTGATGTACTCCACCAGCACATGCTCATCCGCCGGCTCGCGCGGCGCCGGGAAACCCTCACGCCCGCCCTCACGCACAGCCTGTAAAAAATCGGCAAGCTGCTCGCTCCGCAGGTAGCGCGCCCAGCCTAACGCCAGCACACCGGGGTAACGCTCCTCAACGCGCAACTGCTCGACCGCGCGCTGCCACTCCTGGGTCGTCACCGCATCGCTGCCAATGACCACACCGGACAGCCCACGCAGCACCATCTCGTAAGCACGCATGCGCGTTTCGACCTGCTGGCCGATACCCTGCACTTCCAACTGGAAACGGTCTTGCAGGGCCTTCTCACTGCTGGCATCGAGCACGCGCCACTGCCAGATCACCACGCCATTGAGGATCAGCAACAGCACCAGGCTAACCGCTATTGGCAACCGCAATAAAACAGAAGATGCATCTGACTTGTCGTCCATGAACACTCCACTTGCATCCGGCAGACCGGCGCAGCTCAAGAGATACGTACAGGGAGTCTAGTCAGGAAATACGTCACTGGCATTGCGCCAGCAGCAGACGTGTTAAGCAGTCCCACCCCCGCCAAAGCAGGGGTGGACACAGGGTTACAGCGGACGGAGATTGATCTCGACGCGACGATTCTGGGCGCGGCCCGCTTCGTTGGCGTTGCTGGCGATCGGCTGGTTCGGGCCGGCACCATAGGCAGAGATACGCGACGGCTGCACGCCGTTACCGCTCAGGTAAGCCGCTACGCTCTGGGCGCGACGGTTCGACAGGTTCTGGTTCAACTCCAGCGACCCGGTGCTGTCGGTGTGGCCAACAATGTCGATGCCGTTCTTGTCGAATTCTTTGAACGTCAGCACCAGCGAATTGAGGGTGCTGTAGAAGCTGCTGGAAATATCGGCCGAGTTGCTGGCGAAGGTGATATTGCCCGGCATGATCAGTTTCAGGTCATCGCCATTGCGCTGCACCTGTACACCGGTGCCTTGCAGGGTCTGACGCAACTTGGCTTCCTGGGTGTCGACGTAATAGCCGTAGCCACCCGCTGCAGCACCACCCACCGCTGCGCCGATCAGCGCACCCTTGCCGCGGTCCTTCTTGCTCGAGGTCGCCGCGCCGATCAATGCGCCGGTCACCGCCCCAACACCGCCGTATACACCGGCTTTACCCGCTTGGCTTTCGCCGGTATAGGGATTGGTCGTACAGCCGGCCACCAGCGTTAAGCCTGCGATTGCCAGGGTCAGATTGCGCCAATTCTTCATAGGACTTCCTTAACAGTTGTTCTGAGCGGCATTGCGCCGCGAACTTCGAGCAGCGATTACGACCCTAAGTTCCGTAACCGCGCTAAGGACCTGACGCGCCGGTCAGAGCAAAAAGCACAGCGCGATAAACAGTGCGGTGATTACTGCGCCCCAGGCAACGGCCGCAGCGTGACCTCAACACGACGGTTCTGCGCCCGCCCTTCGGCGTTGTCGTTGCTGGCCACCGGCTGATCCGGGCCCATGCCACGGGTGCTCAGCCGAGTGCTGTCCACGCCCTGAGCCAACAGGTAATCGGCCACACTCTGAGCACGGCGCTGCGACAGGCTCATGTTGTAACTGTGTGAGCCGGTGCTGTCGGTATGCCCGACCACCTCGATGCTGTTCTGGTTATACGAGCGGAACGATGTCGCCAGGTTATTCAATGGCGCATAGAAACTGCTGGCGATCTGCGACGAGTCCGTGGCGAAGGTGATATTGCCGGGCATGATCAGCTGGATCACATCCCCCTCGCGCTGCACCTCGATACCAGTACCTTCCATGCTGCGGCGTAACTCGGCTTCCTGCTTGTCGGCGTAATAACCGTAACCGGCCGCAGCGGCACCGGCCACCGCAGCACCGATCAATGCGCCCTGGCCACGATTGTCATGGTTGATCAGCGCACCGGCCGCCGCACCCGCCAGCGCCCCCAAGCCGCCATAGGTGGCCGTCCGATTACTGCTCGGCGCACGTTGATCGTACGGGTTTTGCGAGGCGCAACCGGCCAGCAGGAAAACACAGGCGCAGGCGATAAGCGAAGAAAGACGAACCATAAAAAGCACTCCTCAAGAACGACCCCAAACTGCGCGGAGTCTACGCCTCGCATCGCCTGCCGGCATCAGGCGCGGATAAACGGGTTCTCGCGCATCTCATCGCCCAGTCGCGTATCCGCGCCGTGCCCGGTAACCACGGTGGCGTCCTCATCCAGGCAATACAGGCGCTGCTTGATCGAGCGCTCGATGGTCGCGTAATCCCCACCCCACAGGTCGGTGCGGCCGATACCGCGCTTGAACAGCGTGTCCCCGGCGATCAGCAGTTTGGCATCGGCAAACCAGAAACTCATTGAGCCCGGCGTATGGCCGGGCGTGTGCAGCGCCACGCCGCAACCACAGGCCAGCTCCTCGTCATCACTCAACCACTGATCCGGCGCCGGCACCGGTGTGTAGGGCACGCCGAACATGCGGCACTGCATTTCCAGACCGTCCCACAGAAACTGATCATCCTTATGCAGATGCAGCGTCGCCCCGGTTTTCTCCTTCATCTGCCCGGAGGCGAGGAAATGGTCCAGATGGGCGTGGGTGTGAATGATGCTCACCACCTTGAGCCCATGTGCCTCCAGACGCGCCATGATCAAGTCAGGATTGCCGCCCGGATCGACCACGATGGCCTTCTTGGTCAGCGGGTCACCGATGATCGTGCAGTTGCACTGCAAAGGCCCGACGAGGAAGGTTTCGCGGATGAGTGCAGGTTTAGACACCGTCATTGCATCCTGCCCCTCACTGCGGCTTACAAGGCGCATGCTGTTCCGTAGCCTGGCTGACATTGCTGCCGGCCGGTACGCTGCGGGTCAGCCAGACATTGCCGCCAATGGTCGAGCCCTGGCCGATGGTGATGCGCCCGAGGATGGTGGCACCGGCGTAGATCACCACGTCGTCTTCGACGATGGGGTGGCGCGGCAAGCCTTTGTGCAGTTGCCCGGTTTCATCGGCGGTGAAGCGTTTGGCGCCGAGGGTCACGGCCTGGTAGATGCGCACGCGGTCGCCGATGATCGCGGTCTCGCCGATGACGACGCCTGTGCCGTGGTCGATAAAGAAGCTGTGACCGATACGCGCGCCAGGGTGGATGTCGATGCCGGTGGCCGAGTGGGCGTGCTCGGCGATGATGCGCGCCAGCAGGGTCAGACCAACGCTGTAGAGGTAATGGGCGACGCGATGGTGGATCACCGCGATGATCCCGGGGTAGCACAAAAGCACTTCATCGACGGTGCGCGCGGCGGGGTCACCGTGGAAGGCGGCAGTCACGTCCAGGTCGAGTGAACGGCGCAACGCGGGCAGACCGCTGGCGAAGCCGCGCACCACTTGCTGTGCCTGGGCCTCGATGTCGTCATCGGCCTCACCGCGGGCGCGGGCCACGTAGCGCAGCTCCAGGCGCACCTGGGTGAGCAGGCTGTTGAGTGCCGTGTCCAGGGTATGGCCCACGTAGAAGTCTTCGTTGACCTCGCGCAGATCGTTTGGCCCGAGGCGCATGGGGAACAGTGCGCCGCTGAGCAGGCGCAGGATATCGGCCATGACTTCGCGCGAGGGCAGCTCGCGCTCACCCAGTTCACGGGCGCGGCCGGTGGTGGTGCGCCATTCGGCCCGCGCCTCGCGCAGTTGCTCGACTATCTGGTCCAGTTGCCAGTTCACCGTTAACTCCCCTCTGCAACACGGGCCGCCGGATGCCGGCTGCCGCGGTGGTTGTTCGAACCTGGCATTACCAGGGAGTCGCAGTATAGGGAAAGCGGCCGCTTGGCGTCTCGCGCAACCGCCGCGCTCACCCTGTTACTGCCGATGCAGCGCCCGCGCCATCGCCTGATCGACATGTTCGCGCCAGGCTTCGTCGCGCTCATCCTCGCCGCGCAATGCCCGACGCTGCTCAAATTCGCGCCCTGCCTGGCACTGCCGAAAGCCATCATCCCAACCCACCGCATAATCAGGAGCCGCCAGGTAGCGCGGCACGTCTTTGCTGAAGCGTTGCAACCCGCCGGCGGCCTGCAGACCACTCTGGCAGCCCGCCTCGAAGCCCTCGACGAACACCGGAGGATATCCCTCGGCAAGTAGCTGCTGTGCGGTGCTCTGGCAGCCCAACAGCAGCAAAGCAAGCAGGCCCACCGCTGATGTGCGCTGCGCACCCATCAGCGGAGTCCTCGCGCGTTTGCTTGCGCACAAGGCTGCGGACTATAGAGCCGCGTGCGCAAGAGCAGTAGGCTGGGTAGCCCGGCAACGCTTAGCGTAGCCTGTACCCAATGGCTGACCAGCAATGCGCTGCGCGTGCTAAAGAACACGGCCAGCCAGGTCAGCGCGATAATGAGCACGTAACGAAGCTGCGCCTGTTTGAATTGATGCATTGTCTCAACCCCATAGGATTAACTGAGCGTACTGTGCCCAGACATCTGTGAGGCCGCCGTCAAGGCGATGTGAAAAAACCGTTTAAAGAGGCAACCGACCGATGCGCATTCTGGTCATCGAAGACAACCGCGACATCCTCGCTAACGTGCTCGACTACTTACAACTCAAAGGCTTTACCGTCGACTGCGCGCAAGATGGGCTCAGCGGCCTGCACCTGGCCAGCACCGGGCACTACGACCTGATCGTGCTCGACATCATGCTGCCGGGTATCGACGGCTATCAGGTGTGCCGGCGCCTGCGCGAAGACGCCCATAACGAAGTACCCATCCTGATGCTGACCGCGCGCGACGCCTTGGATGATCGCCTGCAAGGCTTGCGCGCCGGCGCCGATGATTACCTGATCAAACCCTTTGCCCTGTCCGAGCTGGTCGCGCGGATCGAAGCCATCTTGCGCCGCAGCCAGGGCAACCGTACCCGTCACCTGAAGGTGGCCGACCTGGTCTACGACCTCGACACCCTCACCGTCAGCCGTGCGGGCCAACCGCTCAAGCTCAACCCCATCGGTCTGAAACTGCTGGCGGTACTGATGCAGAAAAGTCCGGCGGTGGTGCGCCGCGAGGCCCTCGAAGAGGCCCTGTGGGGTGATGACTGTCCCGACAGCGACAGCCTGCGCAGCCATATTCACCAGTTACGCCAGGTACTCGACAAGCCCTTCGCCAACGCCCTGTTGCACACCCTGCACGGCGTCGGCTACCGCCTCGCGGAGTAATTCATGCTGTCGAAACAGCCATTCGCCCGGCGCATCCTGATCGCCTTCGTGCTGATGACCTTTCTGGTCAGCGGCCTGTTTTCCCTGAGCATCGTCGCCGTTGTGCACTTTATCGAGGAGCATCTGGTCTCCCAGGAGCTGCGCCGGCAACTGGATACGGTGCTGCATGAAGACCTGGCGCACGACCGCCCACCACGCCTGGATAGCAGCACACGCCTGTTTGCCTCTGGGCTGCCGGCCTACGCCATTCCCGAACAGTTCGCGGGGCTCGAAGAGGGCTTCACCGAAGTGGTGGAGGACGATCATGCCTTCTATGTCTACAGCCAGACCTTGAACAGTCAGCGTTACCTGCTGGTGCAGGAGCAGCACGAGTTCGAGGCGCGCGAGCAGGCACTGTTCAATGTCGTGCTGGCCGGGTTTCTGCTCACGGTGCTCGGCGCCTGGGCCCTGGGCCTGGTCATGGCCCGCAAGGTCATGAGCCCGATCACCCGCCTGGCCCAGCAGGTCCGCCATCGCGATCAACTGCACCCCCTGGCGCCGGCCCTTGCCCCAGAGTACCCAGATGATGAGGTCGGCCAATTGGCCGCCGCCTTCGACAGTACCCTGGGCCAGGTGCGCCAAGCCTTGGAGCGCGAGCAGCTGTTTACCAGCGATGTCAGCCACGAACTGCGCACTCCGCTGATGATCATTGCCAGCTCCTGCGAACTGCTGGCCGAAGCGCCCTTGTCGCCACGCGAGCGTGAACAGCTGGGGCGCATCGAGCGGGCGACAGAAGAAATGCGCAACCTGGTCCAGGCGTTTCTGTTACTGGCCCGCGGGCACAGCGGGCAGCCCGCCACCCGCGAAACGCTGGCGGCGGTCAGCGCAACCCAGGTCGCACGCTGGGGGCCATTGTTCGCCGAAAAAGGGTTACGTTTCGAGCACATCGATCACGGCGCCGACGCTGATCAGTACGACACCACCTTGCTCAGCACTGTGCTGTCCAACCTGCTGCGCAACGCCTTGCACTACACCGACCAGGGCACGGTACAGCTGATCACCGAAGTGGGTGGTTTCCGGGTCGAAGACACCGGCGCCGGCATCCCGCTGGCGCAGAGGCGCGCGGGGAAGGCCTTGGCTTGGGCCTTTCGCTGGTTAAACGGATCTGCAGCAAAGAAGGTTGGAGCATCCGGGTGCATAACCTGGAGAGCGGCGGGACCTGCTTCAGCGTGCAACTAAACCCGGCGCGTTGACGAATTTTTCACATCCCTTTGACGGGCGCTTGATGGATGAGGCTTTAGCGTGGCGGCTACCTTCCTCAGTGGATGCCCCGCCATGTTCAAGTCCAGCCCCATCGAACTCGAGTTTTCTCGCAAGTACGATCAGCGCCACGCCCAACAGTACCTGCACAAGCACCAGGACGGCCTGGCCCGTCGCTTGTCGCATTGGCGTGATGTCCAGGTCGCGCGTCATGCCCTGAAGCTGGCTGACGAACCTAATCTGGTGCTCGACCTGCCCTGCGGCGCCGGGCGCTTTTGGCCGCTGTTGAGCGAGCAGCCGAACCGGGTGATTCTGGCCGCCGACAACTCGGCCGACATGCTGGCGACTGCCAAAGCGGCCCAACCTGCAGCTGTCGTGGCACGGGTCAGGACCTTCCAGACCTCGGCCTTCGCCATCGACCTGGGTGACAACGCAGTGGACTGCATTTTCTGCATCCGCCTGCTGCACCATATCGAGTCCGCCGAACACCGCCTGGCGATCCTGCGGGAAATTCACCGGGTCAGTCGCGACTCGCTGATCGTTTCTCTGTGGGTCGACGGTAACTACAAGGCTTGGAAACGCAGCCGCCTTGAGCAGCGCCGTGTTCGCGAAGGCCGCGCCCCCCAGACAGGCAACCGCTTAGTCATACCGCGCGCAGTGATCGAGTCTGAATTTCAGCAGGCTGGGTTCGCCATTGTTGGTCACCAGGATTTTTTACCGGGCTATGCGCTGTGGCGCACCTACACCCTGCGCAAGGACGCCTGAACATGGCCAGCGTACTTCAGCCGAGCAGTCAAACCTTCAGCGGCGAATTTGATCGCTGGTGGGCCTCCTCAGGCACTTGGGTCGAGCCGGCCAATCAGCGCCGTGGCGGCGAGAGCGGCGTGCAGCTGCTGACGCCCCGCGACCCTGCTCGCCTGCCGCTGTTTTGCAAGCGCCAGACCGGCCACACCTACCGGAGCCTGGCCCACCCGCTGGGCCGCCCGACGATCCTGCGCGAGCGCGATGCCTACCTGGCGTTCAAACGCCTGGGCATTGGTCTGCCGTCGCTGGTCTATGCCGCTGCCAAGCATACCAACGGTAATTGGCAGGCTGTGCTGGTTACGGAAGCACTGGATGGCTTCATCAGCCTGGAACAGTGGTACGCCGAGCCACGCCCTGCCGAGCTGACCCACGCCATGCTAAACGTCCTGGCAGCGACCTTGGCGCGCCTGCACAAGGCCCGCTGGCAACACGGCTGCTGCTACGCCAAACACCTGTATATACGAGCCATGGACAACGAAGCCCAGCCGATAGAGATCGCGATGCTGGATCTGGAAAAAAGTCGCCGTCGCTGGCGCGTACGCGATGCCTCACGCCACGACATGCGCCAGTTCGGTCGTCACTGTGCAGGGATGCCTGCCAGCGACATGCAGGTTTTACACGCGACCTACCAGCGTGAACTGGAGCAGAACACGGCTGACACGCTGGCACACTGAGAGGGGCGCGTTAGGCAGGCAGCGTTTTAAGCCGGGGCAATTAACCCAACAAGCCCAAGCCTTTGGCGCGGGCAACAGCCTGCGTGCGCCGCTCGACACCCAGCTTGCTGTTGATATGGCGCGCGTGGGTTTTGACCGTGTGCAGGGAGATAAACAAACGCTCGCTTATCTCTTGGTTCGAACACCCCTGAGCAATCAAGGCGAGTACGGCCAGCTCCCGTGAACTTAGCGTTTCGGTGCCGGCGCTGCTTGTCACTGGCACATCGACGGGGTCGTCTGCAGCGGGCAACTGCTCCGACAGCGCGCGGCACAGCGGGCAGACCAGACGCGGACGCACTTGCTCACGCAACCAGTGCGGCTGATGGGCCACCAGCTCGGCGAAAGGCAGCAGCGCACCACCGGGCGTGGCCTGCAGGCACAGGTTGAAATGTTGCTGCGCTTCCCGCTCGCGTCCACTCAAGCGCAGCAGCAGGGTCAGTTGCACCAGCGCAAAAGCCGCGAACAGTTGAGCACCCATGCTCTGCGCACGCAGGCACAGCGCCCGCAGGCGACGCTCAGCCGCATCGGTTTCACCCAGGCGACGCTCAAGAGCAGCGCGTTGCAACTCGACATGCAGCGCCAACTGCGGGTGAAACTCTGGCGCCGTTGCGGCCTGCTCGCCGCCATAGGTTTCAGCCAGGCGCTGCAACCAGGCGCCGGCCAGCTCGAGCTGGCCTTGGGCGAGCCACAGCTCGCATTTGGTCAGGGTGATCATAGCCAGGTAATACACCGGCGGCACATCCCAGATGTGCATCAGCCGCTCGGCCTCGCCCAGCAACGCGAAGGCTTCAGACAGTCTGCCACTGCGCCCGTCCAGGCTGGCCAGCACGCAGTACCCGACGAGCACGCCAACATCCCGACAACCACGCGCCTCGGCAATCCCGGCCTGCAGACGCTGGCGCGCCTCAAGTGGTTGCAAGCGCAAGGTGTGCAAATGGCCCAGGTAAATATTCAGGCGCGCCCGGGCCGCGTAATGGCGCTGATCCGACACACTGAGCAGGCGCGCCAGGCCCTGATGCAATTCGTCCATGCCACGCATGACCTCACCACGGGCCTGCAGCACGCGGGCGCGGTCGTAATGGGTCAGCGCCTCAAACAGCGGGTTGCCGACGCGCTGCGCCAGTTCCAGGGCCTCACGGTTCAGCCCCCGCGCACGCCATAGATCGGCATCGACAATCGCCAGGTTTGAGAGCGTCGAAAGGCACATCAGACGCTGCCCGTAACGGTCACGAGGCAGGCCCGCCAGCGCCTCACCACAATACGCCTCAGCCTGCTGGCTCTGACCACGGCCACGGACAATCACCCCACTGATCGCCAGCCATTGCGCCATCAAGCCCTGCTGCTGGGCCGCCGTGGGCGCGGGGAAGAAACGGCTCAATTGACTCGCCAGCTCCTCCGCTGCATCGAGTTGGCAGGCCAACGCCAAGGCCCAGCTGTACAGCACCACCAGCCGTGGCGTGCTGGCGAGCAACGTATCGGGCAGGTCCATCTTCCAGCGCAGCAAGGTGGCGACGTTCTGCTCGGCCAGCAGTTGTTCCTCAGAGAGGTTCTGCACCAGATTGGCCGCCACATCCGGCTGACCGGCACGCAACGCCTGCTCAATGGCTTCGTCCAACAGCCCCTGGGCACTGAACCAACGGCAGGCACGCAGGTGCAGACTGGCAAGCGAGCGCGGTAAATCCTGCGCAGGCCGAGCGCGCAAAAGATCAGAGAACAGGTGATTGTAGCGAAACCACTGGCCCTGCTCGTCGAGTGGCACGAGGAACACCTGATGCGCCTGCAAATGACGCAGAATCGCCGCGCTGTCGTGGGTATCACGCAGGGCATCGCACAGCTCGGCACAGAAGCGCTCTTGGCTGGCGGTCTCGTAGAGGAAAGTTTGTACCTCGGCTGGCTGCCGCTCGATGACCTCTTCTAGCAGGTAGTCGCGAATCAAACCTTCAGCGCCATGGGGTACCGGCAATGGGGCTTCATCACCCTGCTCGGCCGCTGCCAACAACCACAGGCGCAAACCCGCTACCCAGCCTTCACTGCGCTGCACCAGCAGCCTAAAGGCTTCACCCGCCAAGTCGGTTCCCTGGCTCGCGAGCAGGGCCGAGGTTTCCTCGGCGGTCAGACGCAGGTCCTGCTCATGCAACTCCAGTAGCTGACGAGACAGCCTCAGCCGCGCCAGGTGCCAGTCGGGACGCTGACGGCTGGTAACCAGCAGAAGCAGACCAACCGGCTGATGATTCAGCAAAAACTGCAGGCACCGATCCAGCACCGCGCCTTGCGCCAGGTGATAGTCATCAAGCACCAGCAGAACCGGCTGCTGTGGGTCCAGGCGCAGGCTCAGCTCATCGAGCAGGTCATCCAGCCATTGCTCAAAGGCAAACGGCTGATGCCGTTGACGCAACTTGAGCAGGCTCATCGCTTCCTGGCCTAAACCGGGGAACAGCGATTGCAAGCCAGCAAGCAGCCGTTCGAGGAAACGCCCCGGGTCGCTGTCACGGTGGCTTAGGCCCAGCCACAGACTTTGCCAATCACTCGTCAGTTGCTCGCAAAACTCGATGGCCAGCGAGCTCTTACCAAAGCCCGCTGGCGCACTGATCAGCAATAGGCGACCGTCCAGGCCAGCCTTTAGCCGCTCACACAAGCGCGGCCGGGGAACATGGCCGCTGGGTAACGGCGGACGGAAAAAAGGCGTCTCCGTACGACCAGCAGGGCAAGCAAGTGAAGACGTCAGATAAGGCAGCTCAGTCATCAACCAGGTTCTTGGGCAGCGTGGCCAAGTGGACACGAATGCTCGCCAGCCTAGCCCCTTGGCGAGGGCTTTTGAAGCCCTGAAAAAGCTGACAGATGATTCAGGATGCATCGGCCAAGCCTGAGCCGCTTACATCCGTCCAGAACGGCTGTGCCCAAGGTGGGCATTTGCCACAACAAACAGCACGGCCTGGGGCAGCCCCAGATGCAGGCGTGAATGTGGTCGCATTGATGACGTGACCTTAACCAATCTCACCCCACACCTACAGGCATAAGCCACGACGAAACAGCACGAACAACGCCCACGAAAAAGCCGGCACAGAGGCCGGCTTCGTCGAACAGCAGCTACGTTAAGCGATTAGCGCACGCCAGCCTGACGCAGGGCAGCGGGGGTGTAGTCGCTTTCCTTGGCCGGGTAGTCGAACTCGTATGCACTCTTCTCTTCGTTCTTCATACCCAGGGCCAGGTAACGGCCGGAGAGCAGGTCGTACAGGGTTTCAACGCTGTACCACGGCACTTGCTTGTCGTAGTAGTACTGCGCATGTGCTTCGGCAACACGCCACAGGGTGCCACGGCCGTCGTAGTGGTCGATGGCAGCTGCTTGCCAGGTGTCTTCGTCGATGAAGAAGTCACGCTTGGCGTAGATATGACGCTCGCCCTGTTTCAGGGTTGCAGTCACATGCCACACGCGGTGCAACTCGTAACGGGTCAGGTCCTGGTTGATGTGACCAGCTTTGATGATGTCGCTGTACTTGAGCTTCGGCGAATCCAGACGGTAGCTGTTGTACGGGATGTAGATTTCCTTCTTGCCGTTGAGCTTCCACTCGTAACGATCCGGCGCACCGTTGTACATGTCGAAGTTGTCCGAGGTACGCAGGCCATCGGCTGCAGTACCTGGGCCGTCATACGACACCTGGGGTGCACGGCGCACGCGACGCTGACCGGCGTTGTACAGCCACGCCAGACGCGGCTCCTTCACCTGGTTGAGGGTCTCGTGCACCAGCAGAACGTTGCCGGCCAGACGCGACGGAGCGGTTACCCGCTGCTTGAAGTAGAACAGCACGTTGCTCGGCTTGCTGGTATCGGCATCCTTGAGCGCACCACGAAAGGTGAACTCATCCTGGAAATAAACCAGGCTGTAGGAACCGTTCGGCTGCGGCGTGGCCTGGGTGACCAGACGCTTGACGCTGCCACCGCGGTAGCGGGTGATGTGGTTCCAGATCGCTTCCAGACCGTCCTTCGGAATCGGGAACGGGTTGGCCTCGGTGAAGTTCTCCAGACCGTTACCACCCTCGACCAGCTTGGTGTTCACCGCGTTGGCCTTGGTACCGGCGATGATGCGCTCCGGCACGCTCGCAGTACGGTGCGTGGTGAACACCGGCATGCGATAGGTTTCCGGGTAACGCTTGAACATAGCTTGCTGGCCTGGGGTCAGCTTGTCCTTGTACTGCTCCATGTTCTGCGCGGTGATGGTGAACAGCGGCTGCTCGTTCGGGAACGGGTCAGCCAGGAAGCCGCCCGCGTCCACCGCCCCGGCATTGGCCGGCAGACCGCCGGTCCACGCCGGGATGGTGCCATCCGCGTTACCTGCCATCTCTGCGCCCAGCGGCGTCAGGGTAGTGCCCAACTTGGCAGCTTCTTCCGGCGATACCGCCGCCATCACGCTGCAGGCAAGCAGCGAGAGTGCCAGGGCGCCAGTTTGCAGCAGACTTTTTGTTGTTTTCATAGTCATCGTTTTCCTCAAAATTCCCGACCGCTTAGAAGTTCATACCGAAGCTGAGCGCTACGAAGTCACGATCGATGGAGGTGTTGTATTTGCCGCCGAAGAAGTCGGTGTAGGACAGGCTCGCGGTGTAGGTGTTCTGGTATTCAGCATCCAGGCCGAGGCTTGCAGCCTTAGCACCTTCATTGAACAGACCATTCGGGCCGTAACCATCCACGTCATGCGACCAGGAAACGCTCGGACGCAGATTCACACCTGCGAAAACGTCCGGGTAATCCCAAATGGCGCGAGCACGATAGCCCCAAGAGGTTGCGGTTACAAAACCGTCGTCTTCGCAATATTTACTCAGATTTTCAAAGTTGGCATTACCCACTGCACCGCCAATGGTGGAGTTGTTAAGTGCCTGACATGTGTTGACAGGACCGGTTGCGGGGAGCGGGCCTGGTCCGTAGATCGGGTCCCGGCCATAGCGTACTTCACTACTTGACTCCAAACCGCCAACATGAACGACACCGACTTCACCTACCAAAGTCAGACGGCTAGCGCCCATGACTTGGTCGAAAAAGTGCGTGAACGTTGTCTGGAACTGAGTAATTTCTTTACGGTTGTAGCCGTTTAGATCAGCACCCGGTACGCCGTTCAGCAGGGAAGCGTTATCAAACAAAGCGAACGCGGGGTTAATCTGGGCTAATGGCCCAACGCCTGCAAAAAGAATATCAGTGGTATTAAACAGGACCGGAGCATTAGGACGGTAGCTGACTTCACCACTCCATGCAGTGCCGGTAGGCAACGTGGTCGAGAAGCTCAGGCCGTACAAACGAATGTCTTCCGGATACTCAAGGAAGTATTCAGAGTTACCTGCTACTACCAGTGGAGCAGTTGCAGGCTGACCGATAGCGACTGCAGCTTGTGCAGCGGCTACGTAAGCATCCAAGCCAGGAGCTGTGGCACTGAAAGCAGGTGTGCGACTGTGGTAATTCATCGCATACAGACCGAACTCTGTATCAAGTGCTGGAGCGAAGTAACGGAACGCTAAACCCCATTGACCATCATCACGAGCATCGCGATCTGCGCCGCGGCGGACCAGCGTGCCTTCTGAGTTCTGGTCGATAGCGAGATCGGGACGACCCAACACATTAGTAAGAACGTTGTTAAGACCCGCGCCTGCCGCGAGGTTGTTAGTTAACAAGCGCAGATTGTCATCGCAACCGTCGGCAATAATGTCAGGCTGAGCAAAGAAAGTACCGCAGTTGTCTACAACTGTCTGATCCCATTCAAGCTGATAAAAGAACTCAGCAGACAGGTTTTCTGTCAGGCTTTGCGAAACATAAAACATGTTAACCGGGATCAGACCTTCTTTGATCTCGGCACCTGGACGCCTGAACGCTGACACATCGACAGGGTTGATCGAGTTGATGCTGTTTAGGATGAAGGTACTTTCACCCCAACTTACAACCTGTTTACCAAGACGAACGGAGCCCGGCTGATCAGCAATCGAGTAGTTGTGATAAACAAAAGCATCGAGAATCTGTGCACCTGACGACTGAGCGCCTTCTTTACGGTTGCTGTCAGAAATATTTTTGAACTCTCGGTTCTCGTCCTTCAGCTCGAAGTCGTACCAATACTTGCCGCGAACGAAAACACCAGTGTCGCCATACTTCAGCTCAAGGTCATGGATACCCTTCCTGAATTCATAGAACCTGAATTCATAGAATAAGTGCAACGTTTGAAACGATAGTCAGAGAGTCAGCCACCGGTAGAATCCAGGCTCTCACACCGAAGGATTCAAG